>MDTE01089126.1_pt1 | contig 58640 bp, 94 predicted proteins | sample 811231 | NCBI WGS metagenome assembly MDTE01 (sample SAMN05326651, study PRJNA326480) | marine metagenome | isolation source: seawater | place: Indian Ocean: Red Sea | collected 2010
AATACTATTATTATTATTACCGCTTACATTATTTAGTCAAAAGTATCAATACAATGAAGTTCAGTTAATGACAGCCCGCGGAGATCTTATTCAAAGTTGGGAGGCAAATTCATTCGTTACACAGGTTGGAGAAGATTTTATAATTTCATCAGATGATAATAGATTACTTCATACTGTTTCTATAAGGTCAATATTTGATAATAGTTTATATAGGCAGTATAAATTAACAAATGCAGTAGATTCAATTTATTTAGAAGATGGAATTAAAAAAACTGTTAAAGTATCAAAATATATCGGATTAGTTTATTATGATAAATTAACAATACTAAGTGATAGTACTAAAAAATACATGGTAATAGTACCTGAAAATAACGTAGGAATAATAATTTATAAAAAATAATTAATAATGAGATATTCTGCTATAAAATATCTGTTACCTTATACTGCGGTCCCGTTTGCTATTTTATCATTTGTGTTAGGGGGTTATTGGAGTTATTCAATTCCAATATATGCCTTCATTTTCATTCCACTTGTAGATTTTATTCTTCCGGAAGACATTTATAATTTTACAAAGGAGGAAGAAGATAAGGCAAAGTCAAATATGTTTTATACATTTATATTATATGGACTAGTTCCACTTCAATATATTTTTCTTTATTTATATTTAAGCGCAGTAACAGGACCAACAATAACATTATTTGAAATTATAGGAATGACGTTAGGAATGGGGGTTATAAGTGGTAACATTGTAAATTTAGCCCATGAATTAGGACATAGAAAGAATATGTTCAAGCAATTTATGGCTAAGTTATCTTTGATGCAGATTTTAATGATGGACTTCTTTATTTACCATAATCATATCCACCACAGATGGGTAGGCACTGAAAATGACCCAGGATCTGCAAAACGAGGAGAGAATTTCTATTATTTTTTCGCAAAAGACGTAATTGGAAATACAATAGGGGCATGGAGGGTTGAAGTTAAAAGATTGGCCAATAAGAATTATCCACCAATAACATGGGCAAATCAATTGTTACAATATTCTATTTGCCAAGGAGTATTTTTGTATATTATTTTACACTTCTTTGGATTTAGTGGATTAGCATACGCTTTAATATGTTCATTTTTTGCTCATTTCGTATTATCACAATTAAATTATATCCAGCATTATGGATTAAGACGCAAAAAAAATAAAAATGGCAAATATGAAAAGGTTAGCGATAATCATTCATGGAATAATCCGTCTTTTTGGAGTTCAGCCATGTTGTTTACCCTTCCACGACATTCTGAACATCATAATAAGGCATCAATACCTTATCAAATATTAAAAGAATTAGAATATGCACCTAGACATCCTTTTGGTTATCCAACAATGATGATACTTTGTTTGATACCACCTTTATGGTTTTACATTATGAACCCGTTAGTAACAGAATATAGAAGATAAATAAAATATGATCAATAAGATTCAAAAGTTAGCACTGCCACTTATTGCAACAACTTCTCTTTTAGCGCCCTTTAAAATTTATAAAAATAAAAAAATCCAAGAATGTTTTGAACAATGTATTGAACTTCCTGCACCAAAGGAAATTCCTAAAGATACTATTAAAATAATTCCAGTAGATTCTATATTAGTTAGGGCAATGATACAAGTAGAAAGTGGAGGAAAAGAGGATATGGTTGGAGATAAGAACTTGAGAGTTCCTTCAATTGGAGTTCTTCAAATTAGACCGATTATGGTTAAAGAAGTAAATAGAATTCTAAAAAGGCAAAAAATAAAAAAGAAGTATTCTTTAAAAGACCGATTTGATAGAGAAAAATCTATTGAAATGTTTTATATTTGGAAAGATTTCCACCATGAATGCGACACTGATGAGGTCGTTGCCCGGTGTTGGAATGGAGGACCAAGAGGCTGGAAAAAAGAGTCAACGGAATGGTATTGGACCAAGGTTACTAGAGAAATTAAAAAATTAAAAGGATAAATATAATGATAAGTACTTTATTATTTAGCTTATTACTTATTTCAATAAATTTAATACCAAATAAAAAGAATATGGAAACAATAAACTGGTCCGGTTATAAATGGTTGACTGAAGAAAGGTGGGGTGCTATTCATCCAGAAAAAACCTTTCAATGGTACGATTCTACGGCAGTAGAGATAAACGACAAGGATCAGTTAATATTAAAGACCCATTATAATTTTAAACATTTTAAAAAATTAGATGTTAGTAGTACAATTGGTGTAGGATTGGTATCATGCACAACTCCATTTGATTATGGATATTTTGAAATAGAGGCAAAATTACCAAAAGGAAAGTATTTATGGCCGGCCTTTTGGATGTGGTCATTTAGTTCATGGCCTCCAGAAATTGATATATTTGAAGGTTACACAAAAAAGAGAAAAGGTTATTTTAGAATTGACTTAAGAAATCCATTAGGTTTTTGGCATGTAAACACTAATGTTCATTTAGGAAAAATGCCAGATAATTATAGTATTGGTGCAAAATCTCATTGGATGGGCTTTAAAGATCCTAGCAAACACTTTATCAAATATGGCTGTGATTGGACTGAGGATTATATAAAAATATATTATAACGATAGATTAGTAAGAGAAATCACAGATCCAAAAATAATGGAAAGCTTGAAAGGCCATAAAATGAACGTTATTATAAATAATGCAGTAGATTGGGGAGTTGATGAGGATAATCCAACAAGATCTAAATTTATAATAAATTATTTTAAATATACTAAACATTCTACAAAATGATAAAGTTGCTTAAAACAGAGTATATAAAAGAAGTTAATCTCAAGGAGGCAATTTTAACTAAAGAGCAGGCTGATCTTTTTCTAGAAAACGAAGAAGAATTCTTAAAGAAATATGGAGAGTCTTTAGTATGGAAAGATGCTGAAGAAGTTCACAAAATAAAAAATTGGTACTCGATATTTACAGATTCTGAAACTCATTAATAAACACATAATATTAGAGTATATTATTGTTGTTAAATTTCACTATTTTCTAGGCAATATCAAAATAAATATCTAAAAAATAAGGTTTATTTTGATGGGTTTTATTAACTATATTAAAAATATATTTAGACTGAGAAAAATACTTTGTTTAGATTTATCTAAGTCGATGAAACCTTCAAGAGAATTCACTAAAGAAAATATAAAGCAATCATTATTAAAATGTAATAGCAATGACTACATTGCGGTCTTAGAAACTATTGAAAGATTAGAAAGCGACATATATTTAGAAGTCGTAGGGTTTAGATTTAAAAATAATTCAAAATATTCAGAAGATATTGAAATAGACGGAGAGTCTTTTGAACAATGGGAAATGACTGATAATCTTAATGAAGATGAACTCCAAATGAATCGAATTTTAATAGAAAAGGCTGAAATTTTAAGAAATGAAGATAAAGAGAATTTAAATAAACTTATTAAAAAAATAATAGATGAAATATTCTAAAAATTATGATAATAAGTATTGCCCCACCGGTAAACGAAGAAAAGTTAAAAGTATATATTGCTTGGGTAGAAAGAAATGGACTTGGGTATAAAATTTTAACAGAAGAAGATGCTGAAATTGTAGGAGCCCTTTTATTATGTGGAGGTGCTGATGTAGGCACAGTTCCAAAAAGAGATAAATTTGAAAGAATGTTAATAGATCAGGCACTTTCTATGGACTTGCCGATCTTGGGAATATGTAGAGGAATGCAATTGGTTAATTGGCATTTAGGAGGTGTTGTTGAAGATATTATGGAAAAACATGAAAGAACGCATGCTATAGATAATAGTGTAATAAACGAAGATACCTCAAGAAAAGAAAGCGCATATCATAAAGTTTATTCAATATGTGATGACGTTAATTTTAAAGTTAACTCAAGGCATCACCAACATTGCAGTATTTTGTCAGTTGAATTAGAACCTGAACTATATTCTGAATGGGATAGTGTTATTGAATGCGCTATTGGAAATAAGATAATGCTAGTTCAATGGCATCCTGAAAGAAAAGAGTTATGGAACAACTGGCACGCGTCAACTTGGCCAATTCTATGGATTAAAAAATATATAGAATTATGAGGGTATTAATTTGGGTAACACATACACTAAGAACTCAATCTAAACTTTTTAGTAGAGCAACTGCTTGTAATGAGGTTTCTTTTGTGTATTATAGTCCATATTATTATGACGATGATTACAGATTAATACAAAAAAATACAAAAACAGATATCGAATATTTTTTTAGATATGGCTTCTCCGTATTTTCAAATACGTTAGAAGAATTAGGATATAGTCTTTCTGTTTTTAAAGAAGAGGATCCTGTTGCCCATATTAACACATTAATAGAAATGCACGGATATGACAAAGTTATTATTGATAAGCCTTTGTTTAATTTTCCAAATAGTATCGATGTTAAAAAAATAAATTGTAAAATAGAATTTGTAGATTCTGATATTTATGATCCTAGTTGTAAAGAAATGGATCCAAAAAATAGAACTCAATATTGGATTGAAAATTACATAGAATATGGAAACATTGTAAGTTCAACAGAGGCTGCCCAGGGAATAAATCTTGTAGGAGAGAAATTCCAATTATTAGATAAAAACGCCTCTTTCGATCTTGGAGAATCGGATCCGACCGTAAATCGATTTTTAACTGTAATGGCAGTTTATAATCAAACCAAATTAAAACTTGATGGAACTTTTAGAGTTTCTGGCCATTTACAACATGGAATAATCGACCAAGGAATTTTAGTCTATCAAATCTTGACAACCTCATTATACGATAGAATAGATGGAGAAATTTGGCATTTAGAACCTTTAAGAAAGCTTGCAAAAAGAGAAATAGACATAATTAAGGCAAGATCTTTTGGATTACAACCATACGATGATGTTTTAGAATGGGCAGAATTAATTTTAGATAAAGATTCCATTATTAATTTAACAGAAGTAACCTTCCCAGCTGAATTTACTAAAATGCAAGTATTTGAAGAACTCACTCCAAATAATAATATTAATGAGGTTGTAAAAATGCTTAAAGATCAAGGATGGATGCATAATCTACTTAGAAAATGGATAGCATCTAAAATCTATTATGGAATAGGAGGAGGCCCAGAAGCCTTAGAAACTATAATAGAACTTTTTAATAGATATTCAGCAGATGGTATGTCCCCTTCTAATATTATAAACAGTGTAGAATCTCTCAGGCTTATCGATGGAGAGGTCCCTAAATTTGATACAGAAGATATTTTTAGTATTGTAGGAATGTGAAACAATTCTTAAAATACTTATATAATACTAAATTTTTAATTATTTTTAAATGAAGATTATATTAGTAGGAAAGGCAGCAGCCGGAAAAGATTATTTCAAAAATAGATTATTAGATAAAGGATTTAAATGTGGAGTTAGCCATACTACCAGATCACCTAGAAAAAATGAAAAAGAAGGATTTGATTACCATTATGTAACTGATGAAAAGTTCGTCGAGTTATTAGAAGATGGTAAAATGATGGAATATATGGAATTTAAAGGTTGGAAGTATGGTTTAACAAAAGAAGAGTTTCATTCTAGCGATATATTAATAATGTCACCAGAAGGACTTTATCTTTTGCCAGAAGAAGTAAAGGATGAATGCGTTGTAATTTATTTAGATATAGACTCAACAACCAGATTAACTCGATTGATGTTGAGAGATGATAAAAATGATTCTATTCCTAGAAGATTCGAGGCCGATCAAATACAATTTACAAATTTTAAAGAATATGATTTAAGGATTACTAATCCTGAATTTTAAAGATATATAATTAATAGTTAACTTTTTAAAATAGAATAAATGTCAAAACTAGATGAATTAAAGCTTGAAAGAACTGATTTAGAAAAACAGGCTACAGAATTACAAAAAGAAGAAGCAAGTAGAATTTTTAATGTAGAAATTGAAGATGTTAAAATGATCAATACAATTCGAGATCATCTTAATAAAGGATATACTTGGACTACTAAAAATGCTGCCATTATTGTTACTTTAAACGATAAGTTAAAGACTGAAAAGACAAGAATTACTGAAGAATTAAAGGAGAATAAAGATTACATTCCAAATTTAGAACTTAAAGCATATGAGTTAAATGGACTTTATCAAGCTCTTTTAAATGTTCAAGGAACTGGCGTTGAAAATGCTAGAAAATTTGTAAGAATGTTAACCCTAGTCGGTCAATCTGTTACAGAGGCAATGCAAGAACTTGGTGAATCTAATAAAAAAATATCAGATTTACACGTTAGATTAAGAGACATTGATGTAAATATTGATTCTTTAGAAAACACTGAAGAAGTAGAACCAACTCTAGAAACAGCAGAAAATGAAACAGGCAACTAAAAGCAAAGTTAGGTTAGAATTATTAGATATAGTTTCTGAGGCTTTAACCCATGAAGAGATTTTTAATACAATTAATTATAAAAATCAGTCAGAGGAACAAATTAAGCAATTTACATATCCTTACATTGTAGATGCTCTAACAAATTATATTCACGAAAGAAAAGGTGGAGATAAAGTAAAGGCTAGAGAATTTGTAAAAAAGAATCTTAAATGGGAAGGCAATGTAAACACAACAGTCCATCATACCCTTTTTATGGGAACAATGAATAGGCCAGATATGGTTTTAGAAATGAATGGACTAAATATTGCAATTGAGTTTAAAAGAGGAGAGAGTGGAGGAAGTTTAAGATCAGGTTTAGGACAATCTCTTATTTATTCAACAAATTATGACTTTGTATTATATCTTTTCATAGATATAAGCCGTGATGGTAAAATTAAAAATTGTAGTAAAAGTATTAAAGAAGATAAATTAGTAGAAGACCTTTGGAATAGGTACAATATTAAATTTATAGTAGTTTAATGGAAAGGAAGATATTTATTACAAGTAATATGCAACTAGGCAGGCCTTCTGCCATTGGAAAATGGAAAAGGCCGTTTTCTAGTGTGGATCAAATGACAAAACAACTTATCCAAAACTGGAACGAAGTTGTTGGACCAAACGATATCGTTTATCATCTTGGTAATTTTGCATGGGATCCTAAAACAGCATACGATTCACTTTTAGCGTTAAAAGGCAAAACAATTTATTTTATTTTAGCTGAAAATGATGAATGTTTAATAGATTTAAAATCTAAAAATAATTTACAAAATAGAGTAAAAATATGTTCAGATTTGCATGCTCAGCAAGAAATTAATTCTATTTTGTCATATTGGCCATTACAAGAATGGCAAAACAAAAACAAAGGATATTACAATATAGTTGGATATCCAAATAGAAAATATAAAACAAATCCTAAAAATAAAAGAATAAACTGCTCGGTTGATCAATGTAATTTTAAACCACAGAATATAGCTTCTATTATAGGTTTAATAGGTGAAATAGAAAAAAGTTAACTTTTTTAAAAAAAACTTTGCACCGGATTTTTTTATATCAAGGATTTTGTTTATATTTATATTATAATTAAAAAAAAAATAAAAGCTTATGAAAACATCTTATAGAGAACTTGCAGAAAATTTCTTAAAAACCCGTTCAGAATCTGATTATAATAAATTGTATCTCAGAGTTAAGCCAGGTCTTAAAAGTTACATTTTTAAAATGGTAAAAGACGGCGAAATGGCAGATGATATTTTATCTAATGTATTGGTCAAGTTATGGACTAAAATTGATCAATATGATCCTAAGTATCAAATTACAACTTGGCTCTATAAGATTGCTTTCAACGAATCTTTACACGCAATTAAAGATAGAAATAAAAAATCTTCACTTGATTATTTAAGAGAAAACGGTCTTCAAATTAGTGAAGGTAGAGTTGCTAATGCTACAGCAGCTGGACTTTTAATGGATATAGAATTAAAAACAGAAGACGACTTTATTGAGGAAGATAACTACATCATGAATCAATATGAAACTGCTCTTAGGTCCATTAAAGATCTTAAGCCAATGTATAAAGGTATTATTGAAGATAGATTATTAAATAATATGAAATACGAAGATATCGCAGAAAAATATGGAGTAAATCTTCAAACTGTAAAGAATCGTATTCGTAGAGGTAAAATGTTAATCGCTGAAACGCTATAAAATTAAAAAAATGAACAAAGAAAACTTTACAGAAAGTGATGTTGAATTATTAAATAGATTAAACATCAGGGCTTTAAAATTATCAGAGATTTATGATCATTTTGATAAGAATAAAATAGGTTTAGATAAGGCGTATTTAGATACGTTGAGCGATGAAAAAATTAATGAAATTTATAAAACATACTGCAATGGAAAATTATAAGGTACACGTAACATACGTTAATGGAGAAACAGAGATTATAGAATTTAATACTCCAAATTTAAGTTGGTCAATGGACCAATATCAAAGAAATAGAGATTTTTTAACTTGGGAAGTTGTTGAAGAAGAAGAAAATGATATTGAAGATATTCAATTAGAAAAAGATATAAAGAACGGTCTCTATGGAGAAGAGTATTAAAGGATATAATAAATGGAAAGAAGTTCCTTGTAGTAATGTTCGGAGGTATCAATTAGGAGAGAATCCAGAATTAATTTATGTTATTAAAACAGGATTTGATAATAAATATATTGTAGTTTCTGAAGATGCTTATGAATATAACGTAGGAAATTCTAAATTAATGACTAAACAAAAAGTCGAAAGGATATATAATATTACGCTTGATATATAAATAAAATTATAAAAATGGCAGAAGAACCGAAACATATTTTAGATGTTTTATTAGAAAAAATATCTAATGAATTAGAAAATCCAGATATTAATATCTTTTTAGCAGTGAATGAAGACGGCGATGAGTTTTTAGCTATAAAAACGGAAGGTTTTGAAAAAGGATTAGAAATTAGCCAAGTTATAAATAGCTACGCAGGCTATAGATTTTATCAATGTGATACCGAAGAGGAGGCTATGTCAAGACTTTCAGAAAGTTTAGCACAGTCTATTAAGAACATGGTATCAGAAGCCCTATCAAAGTAATGTTATTTAATAAAATTTCAGAAGATTTTAAGCAGGCCTATCTCAACAGAGAGATGGAAAAGAAGAACTTTTTAAGCGTTTTAAAAGGTGAAATTAAACTTTTAGAAGGAAGAGGAGAAGAACTCAATGATAACACAGTTTTAAAAGTTATTAAAAAGTTCGAGAAGAGTATAAAAGAGAATATAAATAGAGGATCTGAGTCTGCTGAAATAGAATTAAAATGGTTGGAACCTTATTTACCTAAGATGATGAGTTCTGATAAAATTGAAGAAATAGTTAAAGATTTAATTGAAAAAGGGTCTGATAATATTGGTAAAATAATGGGCGCTTTTAATAAAGAATATAAAGGAAAGGCAGATAATAGAGAAGTTAGTTCTATAGCTAAAAAATTATTGGGGGATTAGCTCAGCTGGCTAGAGCGCTTGCCTTGCACGCAAGAGGTCATCGGTTCGACTCCGATATCCTCCACTTAAAAAGTGCTAAAATTATTAGATAAATAATGCATGACGCATGATGAAATAAAGGCTAGATTAAACGAATTAGAATTCCACGTTCTTAAAAATCCTACAGCAGATTTTCAAGAATTAACAAGAATAATATTTGATAGAATAAAAGAATTAAGATCTTTGTTAAATCAAAGCAAATAGTTGAAACATTTTTTTAATTACATATATAATACTTAAATTTTAAATTATGCAAGAATTAATAGATCAAATGAGAGAAACCTTAGAAGCAATCCAAGAAGATGCTACTAAGTTTAATGAAAAAGGAGTAAAATCCGCAGGAACTCGAGTTAGAAAGAGTATGCAAACCATTAAAACTTTAGCACAAGATGTTAGAGTTGCTGTATCTGAGGCTAATAAATCGAAATAGCTAGAAATGATGAAAGTCATATTGGATTGGCTCACCCGCCCTTTTACATATTGGTATCATTTTTTAATGGAAATGAGATTATGGCTTATATTCCAACATACTGCAAAAAAATCTAGAGATAAATTACAAGAACAAGATTTAAGAGTAGATTGGATAGGAAGGGTTTATGGGGTTGTAAATATTCCTGATGAGGTATTAGGCGCTGCTGAAGAGGTTCAGCAGGCCTATGTCTTAAAACAATTAGGCCAATATGGTAGTGTAATGAGAGAATTAAATCTGGCAGATATTGTTTATCCAATGATAGAACCTATTCCAGGGACTGGAGCCTATTTAGTTATATTTTGGCCAGTTTTAGATAGACTAAATTTATTGAATATTTTAGGCCATTTCTTATACAGTTCAGCTTATTTCTTTTTAGTATATCTTTTAATTAGATTTTTAATAGTATACAATATTGTTGGAGATCTTTTTTCTTTTATAGCAAACTTATTATAAAATGGAAGAAGTTAAAAGAGTTTATCAGAATGGAAGGCGATTTTACCAGGTTTCTAAGGGCGATGAAATAATAGCAACACTTCCTTCTGTTACTACAGTAATGGGAGAAATGTCTGATAAGTCCGGACTAGAAAAATGGAAACAAAAAGTTGGAGAGGAAGAGGCTAAACGAATTAGCCAGCTTTCAATGAATAGAGGAACTCTTATGCATAGACTTATTGAATTATATAAGCCATTGCAAGGTACTGAAATGGAGAAAAGAGAGCAGTTAGAAGAAATGGTGGATCATGATGCTGAAATAAATGAAATTAGGCACATGGAAAACGGACAACTTTATTATAATGAAGGTTGGAAGATGTTTGATAAATTTTGGTATAATAATAGTAGATTTTTTGGTAGAGTAGAAGAAGTTATAGATGCTGAAAGATTCTTATGGACTATTAAAGGAGGAGAATACGCTGGAACACTCGATAACGTTTCAAAATTAAAAGATGGTAGAACCATTATTATAGATTATAAAAATAGTAGAAAACCAAAAAGAATAGAATGGATTCAAGACTATTTTCGACAAACTGCAGCCTATTGGGTCGCCTATTGGGACAGAACTGGTTTAAGATGTGATGGTGCAGAAATATGGATAGCAAATGAGGTGGATATGATGCCACAGTGCTTTTCTTTAACAAAGGGAGATCTTGCTAATTATTATAAAAGTTTTATGGAAATCCGAAAGGCTTTTAAAAATAAATTAGGGTATTAAGATATATAAAAATAAATAAATAATAAAATTTAAAGATGGGCAAATTTGATAGTTTTTTTGAAAGTCACGGAACAAAGGTAATTGCAGGACTTTGTATTTTAATTTATTTTAAAACATGTTCTACAGATAGAGCGCTTGATAAAGCAGATGCTAAAATAGAAATAGTTCAACAAAAAACAGATACACTTAAAAAGTTAATAGATTATAAAGTAATTGACGGTGCTGAAATGATTGAAATCATTAAGAATACACCAGCATGGAGAACTCTAGAAATAGAGGAATTAAGCGATAAAAATAGAATTCCTATAAATTCGTTTAAGAATAAAGAAGAAAACTAATTATGGATAAATCTAAGATTGTAAGGTCTGCTGTGATCATGACCTTTGTTACACTCTATTTATTAGTTTCAATAATTTCTACAATTCACGTTGTAGACTTTTTTGAATTATCAAATAGTCGAGCTCTTGCTATTACATTAGCGATTGCATTTGAAGTTGGAGCAGCAGCCTCTTTAGCCTCATTAGTCATTCTTGACAAAATGAATAAAACCCTAGTATGGGCCCTTTTTATTACAATAACACTTATGCAAATGCAAGGAAATATGTATTATGCATTTAAAAATCTTGAAGGATTCGAGATGTGGTCTCAACTTTTTGACCTTATAGACGAAGATCTTTTATTTCAAAAAAGAGTTCTTGCCGCAGTAAGTGGTGCAATTCTTCCATTGGTTGCCTTAGGATTTATTAAATCATTAGTAGATTATATTAAACCAGAAGAAACTGAACAATTATTATCAAGTAAAAAGAATAAAGAACATTTAGAAGAATCTATAAAACAGGCTGAAGAAATAGATGCAGAAGATGAAGAGTTAAATGAAGAAATGTTAGCTTGGAAAAAAGAAATAGAAGAAGAGAGTGGGTTTGATGAAGATTGGGAAGATGAAGGTCCACCTTGGTACGATGAAGAAGGAGAGGATCTTTTAGATATTGCAACAAAAGAGAATGAAAAGAAGAAAAGGGATAGTTTTTTAAATTCAGAAGAAAATGAAGATACAGAATCTTGAGTTTGATCTACCTAGTTTTTATATAGGAAAATCACTTGAAGAAACCACATTTGATATTTGTAGAAAAGAAACTACAAATATAGTAGTTGTTAAGAAATTATATATGATAAAAAACGAGGTTAGACCAGATTATTATTTTATGGAAACACCTCCACATTCCGGATATTTTTTAACAGCAAAAGTTCAACCTAATTTTGCGTTTTATGGAGAGGCTAGAAAGCAGCTAGAAAAAGAAAAGAAATTCGGAGCGCTTTTAGATATAAATCCAAGTTATAAAATAAAGGCAGTTCTTTATAGAGAAAAGGACTATGAAAAAGAATGGGAGTTTGAACATATTACAAAGAATAAAAAAGAAATATATAAAGTAATAACAAATCTAAGGAAATTCTTAGAAAAAGATTTAGTTTAAAATGGTATTAAAGATAGGAAGTACAGGAGAACTTGTAAAAGTTTTACAAAGTTTTTTGAATTTAAAAGAAGATGGAACGTTTGGCCCAAAAACTAAACGAGCAGTAATTAGTTTTCAAAAAAGAAGTGGATTAACACAAGATGGAGTTGTTGGACCATTAACTTGGAAAAGATTAGGATTTAGTCCAGAAGAGGAAAATCTTGATACAGATAGACAAAAATATGAAAATTGGATTGAAAGATACCATTTAAGCGAAAATCAATATATTAAAAAAGAAACTCCTAAAAAATATATAATGATCCACCATACCGCAGGAAGACACAATCCTTATAGAGTTATAGATCATTGGAATAAAGACGCAAGAGGAAGAGTCGGAACGAATTATGTAATTGGTGGAATTTCATCTAATGGTGAAGATAAAAGATATGACGGTAAAGTTTTAAGGGCTATCGATGATGAATATTTTGGATGGCATATTGGAGCAGGAGGAAGTTATAAAATGAAAGAGCAGGCAATAAGTATTGAAATTTGTAGTGCTGGAGGATTAAAAAAGAAAAACGGAAAATGGTACACTTGGTTTAATGAAGAAGTTCATAAAAGTCAAGTATGCGAATTAAAAAATTCTTTTAGAGGTTATAAAGCATTTCAAAAATATACAGATGAACAGTTAAAATCTCTTGAAGCTCTTTTAAAATTTATATCTAAAAAACACAGTATTTCTTTAAATCATGGTTTAAAATCAATGTTAATAGAAGGTCAAGATGCCTTTGGATGGAATAAGAACATATATGATGGAAAGGTAAGAGGACTTATAAGTCATACAAATGTTAGAAAGGATAAGAGCGATGTATTTCCTCAACCAGAATTAATCGAAATGATTAAGTCACTTTGAAACAAACAAAATATTCTTTATATAAATTACAATAAAATTATTAAAAATGGAACAAACTACTAAAACTACAAAAACAACAAATCAAACTGAAAATACAATAGTTTCCCCTTTTACACAAGCTGCTAACATGGATTTAACTGGTGCAGTAGGTGTTTTAGCTCAAGCTTCTCAATTAGCTCAAAAGGCTGGGGTTTTAACTGTTAACGACGCAGTTTTAGTCGCAAGAGCTCTAGAACTCGTTAGAGGTCAAGAGCAAAACGATGAAACGGCTTAATATCATACTTTTATTTTTACTACCCTTTTTCTCTTGTATCTCACAGGAGAAAAGGGATAGTGTTTATTTCAAATCAACATATTACGAAGGCTGGTATAGCGAAATAAAAGAACAGCCACTTTATATTAAATATGAAGTAATATATTGTTTAGAGAACGGGGAATCAAGAGGTGGATTAGGGTTCTATAAAAATGATAGTATCTACACTTCAGACAAACATGACTATTATAAAAATGTTTGGGATAAAGGTCATATGGTTCCTGCAGCAAGTCAAAATTGTACTAGAAAATCAATTAAAGAAACCTTTAGCTATTTAAATTGTGCACTTCAGTATTATAAATTAAACCAAGGGGTTTGGAAACAGTTAGAAGAATATGAAAGATCTCTTTCTACTGATTTTAATGTCACTGTAATTATCGAAGTAGATTTTAATAATCTTACACTTCAAAAATTAAAAACAGGCGCAACTATTCCAATAGGGTTTTATAAAACTATAATAATAAATGATACTATTTATATGAAGTTTTATTTTCCAAACCATACTCCGCAACATAAAGATTTTAAGAAATATTTAATTGATGCAAAGTGATATATTTAATAGAATTAATTTTTTAAAAAGATCAATAAAAGATTTAGAAAAAGAATTAGAAGAGATTCAAAAAACATGTAATCATGAGGAATTTAGCATAGATTTATTAGATAATTCTTTAATAAAAAGATGTAAAAATTGCGATGCTTTTTTAGGTTACCCAAATGATGAAGAAAAAAAACAATCAGGATATATATAAAATATTGATAAAATAATTAATAATGAGCAACATAGATAAATTTTTAGAACTTTTTTCAGAATTTGATTTAGTAGTTACAAAATCAGGCCGTAGAGATCCTGAAGATCTTTTTCAACATCCTAAAGTTTTTAACCCAACAGTTCAAGAACTTAGAAGAAGTATTAAAAGACTAGAAAGAGAATATAGTGCAGCTAGACGGGCTTTTAAAGCAGGTAAAATCCATAGAGAAGAACTTTTCGATTATGAGTGGAGAATATTTGAATTAAAAGAAGAACTGAAAAAAATCACAGGTGAAGACCTATTATAATGGAAGAATTCTTATTGGACCATATTGGAGAATGGGGCGTTTTTGCTGTTTCGGCATTTCTTGGATTTGCATTTAAAGATGCTATTCAAAATTTCTTTGTTGGACTTCAATTTCATTGGGGTCATGATTTCGATGTTGATGATATAGTTTATATTAAAGGAGTAAAAAAGGCAAGAATTGTTAGGCAGAATATTTGGAAAACGGCCTTTTATGTTTTTCCTCATGAGAGAAAGTTTGTAGTACCCAACCACATGTTATGGAAATTAGAAATAGAAAAAGAACTTCCACAAAAAATGAATAAGGAAGATATATAGTAAAGTTATGAGCCCGAATGAGTTAAATGAAGCGAAACCCTATAAATATGGTAAGATTTTAGTTTTTGATCTAGATGATACCATTGTAGTTACTCCAGCCCGAATATGGGTAAAAGATAAACTTACTGGAGAGGACTTTTCTTTAACACCAGAAGAATTTAATACTTTTCAAAAGAAACCTAGTCAAATTTTAAGTTTTGATGAATTTCAAAGTCTTGAGATTATGAAGGCTGGAAAACTCATTAATTATTATTTTAAAATCTTAAAAGAGGCGTATCGCCTTAAAATTGCGGTAGGAATAGTTACAGCAAGAGATAATCACAATATGATTTATAGATGGTTAAGATACCACCTTAAAACAAGAATTGATGGAGATCTTATATTTGCTGTTAACGATAATAAACATCATAATTTTAAAGGTGATATTGCAGAAAGAAAGAAGCAGGCATTTAGAGAAATTATAGAGCAAGGATTTAACGATCTTCAATTTTATGATGATGATGCTGAAAATCTTAGATTAGTAAAATCTTTAGAAAAAGAATATCCAGAAGTAAAAATATCTACTATTAGGGCAAGAAAAAGTAGAGGATAAACTTTTTTACACTAAGATATATAAATTATTATTAAACCCTAAAAATACTATTAAAGATGGACAACATTTCAGAAGAAGCCAACACTTCTGAAATGAAACCAGATCAAATTCATGAAGAATTTGGAAAAGCCTTAGAAGATAGCGATAAACCATTTATCATTATTTTAAAAGGTGGAGACAATGATTTAGATGATGAAACGTTTCTTTTCGGAGTAGGTGGCCCAGCTTAAAAGGATTAAGGACTCAATAGAGTCCTTTTTTATTAATATATAATTCTAGAATATGGAACCTTTAGAATTTACATTTTTCATAGAACCGCCATTAGATTTTGAATTAAAAAAATATAAAGTCCTAAATTATAGTGTAAAAGTAGATGAATTATATGTTAATTTAGAATTCTCACCGTGGCTTCTTAAAAATAAGATGCTTCTTCTAGATCTTAAAAACTTTATAAACAATTTAGAAACAACTAAAAGAAATTTAACTAAAAAGAGACTTCAATTTTCATCAAATTCAATGTTTTACGAATATGAATTTCCTAAAAAAATAGAAAGTTTAGATAACATAGAAGAGATAATAGTTTATTCTATTCCAATAATACAAAGAAGTAATGATTTTGGAACTGATCTTTCTCAAGCGTCTGGAGCCATTTTATGGTAATACTAGACCATCATACTCCCCCAGAAAAATTTATTGCTATTTTAACTAAATCTTTTAATAGGCAGCTTGAATTAAAGAGTGAAATTATTTCTAAGATTAAAACAACAAAAGGAGGAGAACAACTTTCATGGATTAAGAAATATAATGGACTGTTTATAAGTAACTGGAAATGTTAATAACTTTTTTGAAAAAAAGTGCGCCCAGATTTTTTTATGTCAAGGATTTTGTTTATATTTATATTATAAATAACAAACATTAAAACAGTAACATTATGGCAAATTCAACTTACAATCCTATTGACACAGCAAATTCAGCACCTTCTCACGCTGCCAACTTTTGGTATGGTAAAGTTGGTCAATATACAAGAGATAATAAATACGTAGAATTTACAGTTTCCAACCATTTAGATCCTAATAAAGAATATAATTTTAGACAGGTTGCTAAGGCAAGAGCTGGTTTTGTAACTATATTTGAACATAACAATTTAAAACCAACTGCATTACCATATTATATGGGTAAATCGACTCAAAATATACAAGTTTGGTTAGATGCTGAAAATCCTACAGAAGATCATAAAGGATTATGGGTTAACGTTTTAACCAAAAAAGGTACTGCATTCCATAGTATCGATAAATCAATTTTAGAAAGTTTAGATATAGGAACAATGCATGAAGCATTCCCTAAAATGGTTGATTATGATCTTTGGAATAAATTGAATGCTAAGTCACATGCTGATAAAGCATACAAATACAATAACCATTAAAAATAGAATATTATGCGAAAATCCGAAATAAAAAACCTAACTCAAGGAAAATATTACAGAGTAATTTACAAAGATTTCAATAATACTCAGATTCTTTTTAGATTAAAAGAGATATTAGATAAACAATTTAAAACTAAGATTTATCTAAAGGCAACAGGAAATGAGTATGTTGATCTTAAAGAACAGAAGACAAAAAACACTCATTGTTTAAACTGGCTGGGTCTTTTAGATATCACAAAGATTAAATCTATTGAAGAACTTAAAACGGTATAAATGTTAATAACTTTTTTGAAAAAAAGTGCGCCCGGATTTTTTTATGTCAAGGATTTTGTTTATATTTATATTATAAATAACAAACATTAAAACAGTATAACATGGCAAATTTTAAAATCACTACAGAAGCAGAAAAAACAGAATGTTTAATGTGGATCTCAGATCTTTTTAAAGACGTTAACGGATTTAGACCAAGAGGTTATAATTTCCATGAATGGTCTTTTGAGCAGCTTGCTGATTTTGTTAATGATCTTTATTTTAAGGCTGAAGAAGAAGCCAGAAGAGAAAAGGAATATTCTAAAAGGTGCGTTACCAGGTTTAAAAAAGATCTTCAAAAGATTAAACATCTTGGCGCTGGAGATAGAAAGACAGCACTTAAATGGATGCTACAAGGTGAAATGGCTAATACACGTGAATTGTTAGATCTTTACACTGTTGAATTATTTTTAATGGAGAGAGGTATTGATCATACGGATTTTGGTAGAAAGGTAGAGAAAGAGTTGATAGAAATTGTTAATAATAATTTAAGTGATTTTCAAAAAGCAGCATAATATGGAAAAGTTCAAGCAAAATACACAAAAAGACTACGAACATGTAGAGTTAATCCTTAAAGAGGCAAAAGCCTATGGATTAGAACAGGAGGTCAAACTTACTGCAAAGAAATATATTGAAAGGCATCCTTTAATAGAATTAGTTGAGGCCTATCAACATGCATATAATGATTGGATTAAATAAAAAGCAATGATTGGAAAAATGACAATTAGCAAGGCCCTTCCTGCCTTAAATTTAATAGCAAAGGAACACGGTTTAAAGTTAAACAGAGTAAAAGATTTCAAAATAGCAAGAAGACTAATGGCAATCAGATACTCATATTTTTATAACTAATGAAAAGGAATTTAGATAAAATAACAGAATGGTTTGATATTCATTTAGGATGGTTTTTCGTTAATGGAAGAAAGCACGATGAGTGGTATGAATACATAAACGAAAAATATCACGAAGAAAAAGTTTAGTTTTTTAAAAGAATATATAAAAAAACAAAATTTTTTATAATGAATAATTTATTAACTCTAGAAACTATTACTTTAGTAAATGGTTTAGCAATTCAACATTCTAGTGTTTGGGAAGACTATTTAGAAATGAATGCTCAAATTCATGGAATGTCAAAAGAAGAGTATACAGCCTATTATTTAGGAACTCAATGGTCAATGCAATGCATGGAAAGTCTAAAACAACTTAGTGAGAAGAAAGTTACAAGAAAACAATTAGATAAGGCTTTAAATAATTTAGCAAAAGTTACTCAAGAAATGAAAGATACTGTTCTTTTATGGAGAGATGCTAAAGATAAAGGTAACTCTAAAGATGAGAAGAAATATTTAGAAGTATTAAAGACTAAAACTGCTGAGAAAAAAGAGGCTGAAAAAATTGTTCAAAAACATATTAATGGATTAGACGCTGATGTAGGATTAGAAATAGCTAATGAAGCAAAAGGTTGGGGCGGTAAAGATGTTGTAAAATGGAAACCTGAACACAGTGGAGGATATAAATATCTTCAAATCATGATGGGAAAGGAAGGGTACCAAGCAGATCATTTTTATCATAAAGAAAAAGGAGCATATGTCGGCGATTATATTTTAGAAATACCTGCTAAGAATAAGGCTGAAGAAAAGAAGATTATTAAATTACTTCAAAAACATGATAAAGGTGGTAAAGTTTTAGAGAGTTTTTTAAATGAAGATATTAGTACTAAGAAAACAAATAAAACAAAAATTAAAGTTGGTGATTTTGTTAACCAAATATATCCAGAAGATTGGTCTGCATCTGTCATAACCAGAGATGGTCACCGCAAACCTAAATACGACGTTGAATGGGCAAACGGACTGGTTTTATCAGTTAAAGGTAAAAACGTAGAAGTTAATACTTGGTCCGGAAAAATTATTATATTGCCGATTGACCAAGTAGAGTATAATGATGAATGGAATAATGAAGAAGAACCGTTTGCAAGATGGTCTTCCTATAAGGAATATAAGATGGAAGAGTTGATACCGGCTACAGGTAGAAGGAAAAAGGTTACTTATTGGGATGGTGAAAAAATAGTAACATGGCCTCCGGGAAAGTTAAATATGAGTCACATGATTAAAACCGCTGGAAAAGAATTAACCGCATCTGCTCTTGGTGCATCCAAAGCATATGAAGGAGACTTGGATGTTTTTATCGATTGGTACTTAAAGAAAAAGAATATTAATCCTAATGATTTTGATAATAAGAAAAAAGAAGAGATTCGCAAACAATTGAGTACTAAATATGACATTATTATTCATCCCGGTGTAAACCCATTTTATGAATCAGTTAATGAAGGTAAAGCTCCATTTCCTTACAATTTAGGTTATAAAGGTCAAAAGCACTATTGGAAATACCCTTTAGAAATCGGAGATAAAGTTAAAAATATCGAAGGTATTAAGGACTATCATAAAATAGCCGCAAGAGGTGGTAAAACTTCTGTACATGATATTAGCGATAGAATAATTATTACAACTATTGGCCAGCCAGATATTGAAAATGATATTATTAAGGCTCTTAAAGGAGTTGATGACAATCTTGATTTAAAAACTATTAAGAGTAATTATGGTGCGCCAGATTCTAGTAGGTCTAAACACGAACAAGACAATGATATGTGGAAATGGGAAATTCAAAAGAAAGAAGATTTTCATTCTTGGGAAAGAAAGTATGGTGGAAAACCTAAAAAGGACAAAGAGTTTACAAGAGATCACCAAATGAAATTCATCGATATGTTAGCTCCATATTCTAGAACTCAACATGAATTAGCAGATATAGATATTACAAGTCTTAAAGACTTTTTACAATATGCAGCAGATCATGTTAGTGCTGCTAATTTAAAGAAAGTTGAAAAACGTATCAAGAAAGAATATCCTATGCTAGAAAATAAAGATTCATTCAAAAACATGCTGACATTAGAATCTTTTAGTGATTTTATTAATGAAGGCAAAATGCCAGACAAATATATTGGTAACGACGAAATAGTTTATCTTAAAACTAAAGAAGATAGTAAAGGAGCCAATTATAATTTATACTATAAAGGACATGATATAGATAAAGGTGGTAGAAGATTTGGTAGCGAAAAGGAACTAAAAGATTTTGCGGCTGATTATATTTTGTCAAATCAATGGTATAAGAAATTAAGGTATGAAGACCCAAAACCACTTCCAGAATCAGTCAATGAAGGCAAATATTATATTACTCGTAATTTAGGCAGAGGACAGGGTATGTCATTGGTTAAAGACCTTGATAAACCAAAGGAGTTTAAATCATACAAAGATGCTAAAAAAGAAGCAGATAGATTAGAAAGAGGCTCTAGAAATATGACTGCATATTTTGTTTCTGATAAGGACATGAAGATTGTTTTTGAATCAGTTAATGAAGCTAAGATGTTAACCCTTAAAGATTATCTTAAAAAATTAGATTCTAGAATTGTTGATGGTGCTAAAGCAGTTTCAGGCATGAATGGAGATGATAGTAAAATAGAACCAACAAGAGGAGATATTTTACAAAACTTTCAATTATTTAGAAACTACATAACATCTCTTATAAAAAGACACGGTGATAATAAAACTAAACTAAAGTTCTTATCTGAGCAATTAGCAATCGTAGACGAAGCATTGGAATCAGTTGATAATAAGTTAGAATACTCTAATATTTTAACTTTAGAAAGTTTTAAAAAAGAAAATGTCTCTAAAAAATAAGAAGGCAATCGTAGTTTATATTGATGCCCATGAAAAAGGCGAAATTGAATTTTCATGGTTATGGAAATCTTGGTTACTCTGGGATATAAATAAGACTTGGGATTTAGTTGCATTTGTAAATCCTAAAATAGAAAAAACAATTTCAGAAAAATATAAGGCAGAAGGCTTAGTTGTAAAGCCAACAATTCCATTATATGAAAAAGACAAATATTGGAACCGTTACAAATATGTCAATTCATTTGGGATGTTTGAGTTTGAAGAAAATATAAATTTTATAATTAAAAATTATGATTTTATATTTAGAACAGACTGTGATACTTTTTTAACAAAAGGGTTTAAAGAACATTCTTCTATAAAAACTATTGAAATAGGATTAGGTGCCCAAACTTTTACAATGAACGATACTTCTAAAATAGAAGAGGTCGAATCTAAATTAAAAGAAATAAGAGATACCTTAAATTTAAATAATAATAGAATAAAAAATGTAGGTGCTAGTATTTTAGGATTAACACAAGACGTGATCACAACCACACATTATCATTTTAAACTTACAAGATATATTTTAGAAATTTGTTTTAAAAATGGCAAATATGAGGGAGAATGGCCTGGCTGGTTTTGGGGAATAGCATCAATGTATGCTATCGAATTGGCAGTAAGTCATCTTTTTAATCCTTCTTTTGTTAGACAAGGAACCGTAGATGTATGGTGTGGTCCTGAAATCATAGATTCATATGTGAAACAAATACATGCTTGGCAATGTAAAGATATAGACGGAAGACATTTCGACAAAGTGCAATGGTTTATTGAAAATAAAGAAAAAGAGGATTTAACTTTAAGAGAGATTAAAAAGCGAAGAGGAGGAAATCCTACTAGATTATATAAAAATTTAAAATTTGATAAACTACCAACAACAGCAGGCGATTATTGTTTAGCAATAGTCAATCATGATTTAGAATATTTGAAGTCTTTAGTTTAAAAAGATCTTGATATATACTAAAAAATATAGATTAAAATGCCTGATAAGTCTAACTCTGAATTAGTTAAAGAATTAATTGAAGCGTTTTCAGAATTAAAAAAGAAGTTTGAAAACCCTGACAGAATTCACCTTGAGCAAGCTATTAAGCAATTAATACAAAATCAAGATGAGATGAAATCTAACATTAGTGAGCTTAAAAGGGAGCTTTTAAATCCGTATAACGGCGTTATTGTAGAAACTCTTAAGAATACTGAATTTAGAAAAAAGATGGAAGAAAAAGGAGATTTAGGCATTGATCTATTAACAGAACACAAAGAACTTATGAAGTGGAAGGCGACTGTTAATAAAATGTGGTGGCTTATTATAACTACAATATTAGGTATTCTTGGGTTTTTAATAACAAGTAATATGTAATGGTATCAGATAGAATTTCTCTAATAAACATTTATGATGCACTGTTACTTATTGATCAAAGTGATGGTAAGATAGATTCAATAAGACTAAATCGTAAAAATGATTACGGAACAAAATCAATTCCAGTTTTTAATTCATTAAAAGAATTTAAATTATTTATAGATGACTTATATCCTTATAAAGAACCTAATATTTATACATGCCTAACAAAAAACGAAGGAATATATAATTTATTAAGTTTTAGTTTTAAGAAGGGAAAAGACACTATTTTTATAAATAATCTTGAAACTGCTTTTAAAACAGCAAATCCTTCTAAAATAAATAAATTTAATTTTGATAATTTACAAAAACTTAATAAATTAGCAAAGTCACTTTCTAAATTATTAAAAGAATACGTTTGCTACCCATATATAGAACTAGGATATTTTGATATTCGTTATGTGGAAATAATAAATAATATAGATTATTTGAATATGATCGACCTTTATAAAAAAACTAAACAAAAATGAGTAAATCGTTAGATAGTTATTCAGCGCAAGATTCAGATGCTTTTAAAGATCAGATTCATTTAGGAGATAATGGTTATTGGAAACCTATATATCCAAGTGAAGTCGGCAGAGCTTTAGAGCATGTTGAAGCAGATTATAATTATAAAGTACTTACAGGTACTATCGCAAATTATAGAATATATCCAGGAGGTCAAACTCCATCTTCTAATTCAAATGTAGAAGATTTTGATGGAGATGAAGATAAAGTATTAACTCTTAAAAAAGATGGAGATGATTTTTATTGGACAGTAATGACTCCTTCTGGCGGCGGTGGATCTTCAGTTTGGTCTGAATCAGGATCAGATATTTATTATAATACTGGAAAGGTTGGTGTAGGGATTTCTAACCCAACTTCAAAGTTACACATTTATGAATCTACTAACACTTCAGGTTCTTCAGATGGTACAACACTTTTATCCTTAGATAATTACGTAGGTGTCGATCTACAAAAACAAAAAACATTTATAGATTTTAACCTTATAGATAATAATGCAAATGCTATACCACAAGTTAGAATAGGTGCAGAGCTAGGTGAAAATAATAATAACCATGGCACGGAACAAGAAGGTAGCGGCGCTTTCGTCGTTTATACTTCAGAAGGTGATATTAGTGGCAGTGGATCATTAACTGAAAAACTACGAGTCGATTATGTTGGAAAGGTAGGTATCGGAGAGACGGATCCAGATGCTATGTTACATGTTGGAGCAAGACATGGTATTCCTTCAATTAAAGTAGTTAGATCATCAGGCCAGCCTAGCATTAAAGCAGATAATGATTATTTAATAATGGACAGTAGTGGCCAATATCTGAGTTTAAATCATTATGTTGACGATAATGTAATATTAGCTTATGGTGAGGGTAGTGGTGGAAACGTTGGAATAGGTACAAACTCCCCCGATCAACTTTTACACTTAAAGGGAAGTTACCCTCAAATAAAAATAGAAGATAATGCTGCTGAAGGTCCTCACTTGCAAATAGGAGTAGGTACTCATTTAACAGTATTTGATACTGTCGGTTATATTGGATCAGCATATGATTTTAGATTAGATGGTAATTCTAAACTAAAAATTATGAGCGATGGTGCTCTTAGAATTAACGCTGCTGGAAGTTGGTATCAATTTCCATTAGCTGATGGCACTGCCAATCAAGTTTTAACTACAGATGGAAATGGTCAATTATCATGGTCAGATCAAACAGGATCTGGAGGATCTTCGGTTTGGTCAACTTCAGGATCAAATATAAATTATACAGCAGGAAAGGTTGGAATAGGAACCGCTTCGCCACACGGCGGAGGAAATGATCTACATGTTGTAGGAGGAGGATTATACTTATCAACAAGTTCTAATCAAAATGCGTTAAATATTGATCTTTCTAATACTGCTTTTGGAATGCAATGGTCTGATAGAACTTATCATGAAATGGTACAAAGTAGCTGGAGTGGACTTCACCTCAACCTTTATAATGCGTATAGAGGAGACCTTGTTGCACATAATGCACTGGTGCAGGCTAGAAGAGCATTTAACGGTACAGCTTCATCTTCTGGACATACCCCAGGAGCATTTGGATTTTATGGTAATGGAGGAACCTTTGCTTTTGTAATAGGAGATACTCCAGAAGGTGCAACCGGCCCAAATGGTCAAGAATGGGCTGCTGATGAACAAATACCTTGGCCCAATGCAAGTCTCACAATTGGACAAAAAGGAAGGATTGGAATTAATACAAGCAGCACTCACCTGTCAGACGCCATTCCATATGATATGAATGAACTTGGAGCGATGCTTTATATTAGAGCAAATGAAGCAGGAGATGCTGCAATAAGAGTTAGTGCAGGTGGCAGTCTAACTGATGCTGGAACCGATAACCCTAGAATAGAATTTGAAAATTCAGGAAGTATATTAGAATCTGCAATAGGACATGGTCTACATCTTCCAGCACCTGGAGCAACAGGAGCAACTGGAATTTTACATAATCCAGATGGAACCTTAAATGAAAGTATTCTAACTATTGCAAATTCAGTTAATAGTTATGGAGGTATCGCACTATCAACAGGAACTTCTAATGGGTTTGACAATGCAATCCCAAGAATGTTTATTAATGGAAGCGGTAATATAGGAATAGGTACTGTAGAACCTAGTCAATTACTTGATATTCAAGAACTTAATAATCCTAAACTTAGAATATATGCTAATCATGGACTTGATTCTAATAACCATACTGGTAATTTAGAGGCAGAGTTAAATATATTATATAGTAAAAAGACAGTTGTCCCTTACAGATCTGCATATATGTATACTGGTAGAGATGATGCAGCTGCATATAAATGGAGAACTGGTACTGAAACAACCGGTAATTATGGTAACGCAGGAGTCTATAAAATAAGCGAACTATATAGCAGTTCTTGGCATGATAAAATAACTATTGATAGCCTAGCAGGTGGCGGTGGAGAAATCTTCTTCCATACACACTTAATTCCTTCTGACGATGCTACATATGATATTGGTAGCGCTAATAATAGAGTAAGAGAATTATTTGTATCTGAAAATAGTATATGGATAGGAGATAAACATAAAATGGGAGTAGATTCTTCCGGTGAAATTGTTATTAGTAAAAGAAATGGAAAGGTGGTACCTTCTGCCTTGTCTTCTTTAGGCGTAACTTCTTCACAAGTTCTTAATTGGGTAAACGAAGAGGAGAGCTTAGGTCTTACAGATTTAGAAGATGTATCACTTAAACATTATTTATTATTTGCTAAATCTGAGCATGATGATAATGCCCCTTCAGAAGGATGGACAGTTACAAATATATTTGGCGATGTTGCTGACTATTTAAGCCCAAGACAACTTGGTGGAGATTCAGCCCAGCCTAAAACCACGCTAACAGGCGGAGGATCTAAAAACTTAACTGCTAATCAATTAAATCTTATCACAAATGCGGATAGTTTAAATTTACCAGACAATCCTCAAATAGATGATACTTTACAAATCAAAAACCTAGCAAATAAAACAGTAACATTAATAGCATCAAGTTCTAAACAAATAGATGGATTAACAACCGGAGTAGATATAGAACATAGAGAAATGATGGGACTTCAATATGCAGATGTTGGAGGAACTGATATGTGGATAGTTACAAAAAGTTTTAAAGTTGCTGCCTCAGGAAAGAGTGCATACGATTTATGGAAAGATGCTGGAAACAGTGGAAGTCCATCTGATTTCTTACTTTCATTAAAAGGAAACGATGGAGCAAATGGAGCACCTGGAGCCCCAGGAGATTCAGCAATGGATCTTTATAATCAAGCAAATCCAGATGAACCAGCAACAAGCCTTGCGGATTTCGCAGCCAAAATAAAAGGAAACGATGGAGCAAATGGAGCACCTGGAACAAATGGAGCACCTGGAGCACAAGGTCCTGAAGGACCTGCTGGAGCAACTGGAGCACAAGGAGTTCAAGGAATTCAAGGAGTTCAAGGACCTGTTGGAGCAACCGGAGCACAAGGAATTCAAGGTATTCAAGGAGTTCAAGGAGATGATGGACGAGGTATACATAATTTTGAGTACGATGAAGAGGGAAGATACGTTATTGTAACATATGACGATGGAACTGATTATAGATCATCAAGCGCCCCTTCTACCACTCACGGCTAAAAAGATAAAATGATGTTTGGAACCGTTTGATTTTAATATAGATCCAATGGATGAAAAGGAGTTACGAGACCGTGCAATGCAAAACGGCTACAACGTCCTTTCTGGAAAGATTACAATAGATGATCTTCTTTTTACAAGCGGTATTATAGATCTTGTTTATTTGCCTTTTGATTTTTATGAATTATTATGCGAAGAGGAATTTAATAAAATAGTCAATGGTGATATGGTTGAATACTTTGAAAAAAGAGAAGAATTTGAAAAATGTAAATTTTTAAAAGAAATACATTATTCAACCTATTGTCAACTTTTTGATGAATTTTATGGTAAAATTTAAGCCACTTCATACATTAATTAAATCACTTCGTACATTAGTATAATCACTCTATCCCAAAGTGAGTAAACTAATCAGCAGTAGCGTTTATAAATATTAAAATTATAAACGTTATGAAAAAAGAAATAATAAAAGACAATATAACAAAATATTCAATATTATGCGTAATGTTGTCATATTTATTAATGAACTCAACATTAGCATCTGCACAAGAGATACAAGAAAATCAAAAGGCGGAAATTAAAAGAACTAAAATCGTATCCATTGGATTACGTAATGGTTTTACAAAAGGAGTTACATTACAATGTGAAGATGAAAATTACATTTTAGAAAACATTGTATTTGTAAACAAAAAGAATTTCAATCAAACAGTTATTATTAAAAAACCAATCAGACATTCAAGTGTTGTTGGTTTAAAAACTTTTGCAGGTGTTGGGTTACATTATTATCACAGCAGAGATAATTTCAATGAAAATCCTTTAAGAGGTCAAAAGGAATATAATGAGATCGGTTACGATATTTTTGGTTTAGATTTTATTATGGGCATTGCTTATAAGATACCAAAAATACCAATGATGATCACTTTAGATCTTAAACCCGACTTAGAGATATTTTCAACAAACAAATCAAACTCTCGTTTTTATTATGAAGATAGAGCGGGACTAACAATAAGATACATTTTATAAAATTATGGACATGAAAAAAGAAAAATTAAAAGACAGATTAGCAGATATCACATTTTTAGTGATGTTATTTTTATTATTTATGAGTATAGGTATGGCATTAAATGCTCAAACTACACCATACCCACAATTTCAAAATCCTTCATTAGAAGACGTACAAGGTGTTGGTGTATCGCCCTGGGGCTACAATAAATGTACAGTTGGCGGCCCTTCATCTCCAGATATTCAACCAGGAATATGGAATGTATGGTTACAACCATCAGATGGTTTTAGCTATGTTGGCATGATTTGCAGGGCAAATGGTACATGGGAAAGTTTCACTACTCAATTAAACGCACCTTTATGGGGTGGTACACAATACGCCTTTTTGGTTGACTTAGCCTCTTCAGATAAATATTTTGGCTACAATGATTCGGCTGCTACATTAAAGATATGGGGTGGTACTTCTAATTGTGATAAAGAATATTTGTTATGGGAATCTACTCCTATTGGTAATGTAAATTATTGGAGAACAGACACTGCTAGTTTTGTAACTAGAGAAAAGAGTATTACGCATTTAACTTTTGAACCAGGTTATACTACAGCAATGCCGTATAAAGGTAATGTATTAATTGATAACTTTAGACCTTATAGCGGTACAATCGTAGGAATCGAAGAATCAACAAAAGACAACAAAGAAGAAAGAATGTTTGATTTATTAGGTAGAGAATATTTTAATTATGAAGATATTCCTAATGGTTCAGCATATATTCAAAATAAAAAGGTATTAATTAAATTTGATTATTAAAATGAAAAAGTTCTGTTGGGGCGAATTTATAGTACAGTTCATAGCATTCGCCATAATACTAAGCTTGTTTATAGGAGGTTTATTAACAATATGAAATTTATAAAAAAATCAATAGTAGAGTCGATGATGTGGCTATTCTCCCACGAAAAAGTAATGATGGCTATTGGCATAAAATGCTTTATTACAGCATGTTACCTTGTTTATTATTTACTAAACCAGTAAACTTTTCAAAGTTTCTTTATATAATATTTAAATATGAAAAAACCTTTAGCATATTATAATTTAGATGATTTGTTTAAAGATGGAGATCTTATTTATGACAAAGAGGGTAATTTTGTATTTAAATATGATATTAAAAAACATAAGGCTACTATAAAAGAAAATCCAAATAATTTTAGAGTAGCCCATAAAGGAGACATTTTAAACCCTGAAAAGTAACACGAATGGAAGACGTTAATGATTTTATTTTATCTGGTAATTTTAAAGAAGGAATGGCAAGTAAACATGCTGAATTACGTACTGAATTAGATAGAATAACTAGAGAATTAGTAATGGATGGATATCATGATGGATGGACTCTTGAAGGACTTAAGCAGAAGAGACTTGATATTATATCTAAAATGAATAATTGTATAGATTTTAGCGATAGAACATGAAAGATGCTAAAATGAAAATTGACCTCCATGGAGTTCGTCATGAAGAGGTTCCTGTTATTTTAGCAGAACACTTATTTTGGCAAAGAAAAGAAAATCCAGAAATTATTACAGGGAATTCAGAAACTATGAGAAAGATAGTAATAAATTGGCTGGATAGGTTTAAATATAATTATATAATAGAGGCCCATAACCCAGGCTGTATAAAAGTTTACACATAATGGATAGTGCATATTCAAGATATTTAGATATTATAGACAATGAATTGGTAGAAAATATAGAAAAACTTACCGAAATACAAAATTGGATAGAAAAGCGATTAGAAGACGATCGCCTTTTAATTTATTCAGATTCTCACAATTCTATTAAAGAAACAATAAAACATTTAAAGGCTAATTTATAAGATATATAAAAGATAGAGAACTTAAGTGGTCTCTATTCTTGTTTAAAAACAAAGCAATTTATATGTCGAAAAAAAGCGCTTTAGATAAGTATACAACCGGTACTCATTTAAATATTTTTGTGAAGCAACAGTATCTTTGTAAGAATTGTAATTTTATAGGCTGGTTTGATTATACTCATATGCAAATATGGGGTAAATTAGTTAAAAAACCCTGGAAAACAAAACCTAGACAATATACTTGCGAAAAATGCGGACACTTATTAGAATATGGACATGGTTCAGGAAGAGATTCTTGGGTTGATGATTGGTCTGGTGTTTGGGCATTTTGGATTTGTATAATATTATTATTGCTAGCATTTGGATGGTGTATGAGTTATTTCTTTGATGTTCAAGTATTTCATGAAATAACCAAACTTATTTTTGGCAAAAAATATAAAATTGGAGAATGGTAGAATTATTAATATTAATAGGAGTATCAATAGCAATAGGATGTTTTAGCTACGTAATGTACACTATGGGAGATGGATATTACGGAGAAGACCGTATGTTAATTTCTAGAAAAATACTTATTTGGATATTTAGAATAGCATTAGGAGTTATTTTAACATTAAACTATAAAACATACATATCCCCAAATGAATTAACTCTTTTTATATGTGGATATCATTTAATGTCATCTATTTTTGTAAATGGAACCTATTATCAATTAAAAAGATGGCTTGGAAAGGAATACGTTTTCCATTTTTTCAGCCATTCTATAAACGCACTAATTAGAAAGGGTGGATTTAGTTTTGATCCTAAAGCAAAATCAATGTACTCTTATTTAGACCTTTATGCATTTATTAGGATACTTTTATTTGTCCTAGGATACTTAATGGTAAATTATGAATATTATTAAATTTAAAAAATGAAAAAATCACTAACACTATTATTTTTAACAATCTTTTTAAGTAACATCTATTCACAAGGATGTTATAATCTAAACCTTCAAAACCCTTCTGGAACTTTTACTACTCTATCAAATGGATGGAGTCTTGTAGGTAATTGTATGGTTGGAGGAAACTATGCTGTATTTGATGTACAATGTGGTTCTAGTTATGAATGGAGTCTTTGCTCAAATTATGGAGGAATGACTGCTTGGGATGCTGAATTAACCTTATTGGATCAGTCTAATAATATTATAGGCTACAATGATAATTCAGGAATGAGCGGTTGCTCAACTGCCCCAACTATTAATTGGACTGCTACTTCAACCGGACAGGTAAAAGTTCTTTTGACAGAGAGTGGATGTTTAGTTACTCAATCTGGTTGTAATCGTATGGTATGGAGAATGTCTGCAGGGTCAGGCAATAGTATTAATGCTCCACCAGTAACTGCACAACCAGATCCTACTAACCCAACAGCAGGGATTTTGGTAAGTTGGTCACAAGTATCAGCAGCAACATTATATAAAGTCATTGATTGTTCAGACAATTCAGTTGTTGGAACAACTCAATCAACACAATATTCAGTAACAGGCCTTCAAAGTGGCCTTTCTTATTCTTATAAGGTAGAAGTTGTTGTTGGAAACTGTGGTGGAGTTATTTCACAATGCGCAACTTCAACAACACAGGCTGCAGCAGCTCCACCTGTAACGAATTTTATATCAAGTAAAACTACCGTCATTGAGGGTGAAACTATCACTTTTACTGATCAATCAACAAATGCACCAACTTCATATGGTTGGTCTTTTCAAGGAGGAAATCCTTCAACTTCAAATTTACAAAATCCATCAGTTACTTATAATACTGCTGGGGTTTACTCAGTAAGTCTTACAACTCAAAATATTTATGGAAGTGATACTAAAACTGATAATGGATATATTACAGTTCTTCAACAAGGAACCACTTCAATTTATGTAGGTGGTCTTGTAATTTATGCTGATAATATTACACCTTCTGGAAATATGAGAACTGCAACTGGAAATGTAAGAATTGGTTTACCAAGTTGTAATAGTTTTGTACATTTTGAAGACGACCTTTATATTGAAATGGGAACCAATGAAATTACAGCAAACACAAGAGTATTTTTCGTTGGAAATACAGGAGATACAACTGGACTCTATAACGGACCGTTTACTTATGAAATTACAGGGGCTATGTTGACTGATATTAATAACCCAATAAATGGATTATTTAGGTTATCAAAACTTCCAGTTCAAATCAGTAATATGGAGTTACTTTGTGATGGTATTTTAATTGAAGGTAGATTATCCTTACCTGCTGAAGTTTCAAATTGGACCAGTAATCCAGCATTTGCATCAACTGTTGTCAATGCTAATTTAAGTGCATTAAAGATTACACAAACAAATGGAATTCAATTTGCAGGACAATTAAATGTTAATAATGTTAAGATTTCAAATAAGTTAAAATTAAATTATTTAAATTTAAGTTTAAATACAATCACCGATGTATTTTCTGGTTCTACAAAACTTACAACGCCAATTATTGGTATTGGAGGAAGTGCTAGAATTAGTCAAGGTAAATTAGATCAAATTGGATTAAGTGTTTCACCAATAACTCCAATTCCATTAGGAACATCTGGGTTGGCGATTTCAACAGGATACGGAAGTATTCAATATTTAAGTACTCCTCCTCCATTAGAAATGACATTAGGATGTCATGTTGTACCAGCAACTCCAATGAGTTTCGAATCGTTAGGATATTTAGATCTTAGTTGTACATATCAATTAGGAACTTATTTTGGTGCAAATGGTAAAATAAGTATTTTTGATCATTATCTTGCAAATGTTGGTTTTAAAGTATGGAGCAACAAGATGAAGGTAAATGGTTCAGTTGGATTTAAAGGGCTTATCTATGGATATGGAACTTTTTCAATACAAAAACCACCAACTACTCCAATCGAAATGTATGGAACTTTTGGTGCTCATTTAATGATGCCACCTCAATCTACAGTTGATTCATTACCAGCCTATATTAGATATCCATTAATATATGCTTTCCCTTATAATACTCCAATCGCAACTTGTGATAATTACGTAAATACTGACTATTTAACTGGAGTTGCTGAAGTAAACGCACAAACATTAGGATTCTCTATTCCAAAAATATTCTATAGAATGGATTATGCTGGAAGTGGAGTAAACTTTACATGGGGAATTAATTATCAAATCATGCCAGCAACTGCTAGATATGAGTTAGGGATTAATAGATCTCAATTAAAGGTTTCAGAATTTGAATTAGCCGCCTCTTCAAAAAGTATTCTTATTGAAAAATATGGGTATAGTGATTGGAAGTTAAGATTACCAAATGGCGACAGCATTACAACATCAACTAATAATATAACTACTTTTACGCAAGGCGATTATACAGTTATTCATATTGAAAATGGAGACCTTGGTGAATATGAGTTTGTAAGTGAAGATGATAGTGTAAATATTTTAAGAGCTAATATGCCACCAAGTATTGAAATAAAATATTTTGATGGAACACAAGTAATATGGGAAGATTACGATATTGACGATGACGCAACAATTATTCTTGGTCTTGATAATGATATGAAAGACGTTGATGGAATTTGGGTTGCAGATAATCTTTCTGAAGATAATTTAGATGGAATAGTATTAAACACAAATGTTCCGACTGGAACCTATTATCTTTATGCGATTATTAAAGATAGTTTAGGTCAACAGCATTTCGATTATTATCCTACACCTGTAACGCTTATACAAGATGGAGCGCCAAATGCACCTACAGGATTAAATTACCAAACTACAGATTCTACACTTACATTTTTTGTAGATTCTTCTACTTCAGACCAGTATATTTTATATTATAGTACAAAGGGAGAAGTTGATCATTCTTCTGAAAATATTTTATTTGGAAGTGATAGTTTATTTGAATTTGTTAATTTTAACCCAGGCGTTGAATACTGGTTTGGTATGACTAGACTTGATAGTAACCATATAGAATCTGAAATGAGTAATATTGTTCACTTTACATGGACAAGCGCTACTATTAATAATATACCAGAAATTAATGAATTTTTAAATATTAGAACAGGACAATCCGGAATATTAACATATCCAATTAATTATACAGACCATGACCAAGATACAGTTTGTTTTGAAATCATTAGTGGTCCTGGAAGTTTTATTGGAAACGAATACGTTATAGATACCGATACTCTTTCTGGAGATTATTTTGTAAAATATACTTATTCAGACGGAACTTATCTTGATAGTTCACATTTTGAATTGCAAGTATTAACGGATGATATCGCAGAAGTTAGAATAGATGTTGATAAAACATACATTAAAGATGGTGAAGACCTTCTAGTAAGAATTTATGATCCATTTGTATCAAACGTAGAATTTACAGTTGATGGAAATATTTATACTGCAGAATATGAAGGTGAAGGATGGTTTAAAAAGAATATAACACCAACTGTTGTTGTAAATAGCGAGATTAAAGTAGAATATGAAACAAAGTCAGAAATAGTCAAATGTTATGCATTGGCTGCTAATTTTCATACTGATACAATAGTTTATTGTTCTCTTGATGAAGTTGAATTTATAAATGAATCGATTGGTGATAATATAAAATACGAATGGAACTTTGGTGATGGTCAAAAGTCATTAGAGAAAAATCCTAAACATATTTACGAAGTAGATGGTTTTTATGATAAATTATATGATATCATGTTAACTGTAACTGATGATGAAAGTAATAAAGCATACCATTTTAGAACCGTTACAGTTAAAGGATCAACTAGTTATGAATGTTTCAATATGTCATATTTAGACTTTTATGCAAAAGAAGATGGCACTCTGGTATTTAGCAATGATTATGAAAATTTAAAATTAGAAGTTTATTCAACTGATGGTAAATTGGTTATAAGTAAAATGATAAATACTAAGAATAGAGAATACCGATTAGATAAAAAAGATATTTCTGGAGGAATATATAGTATTTCTGTTACAAATAATTCTGAAAGCAAATCTATTAAAATACTATTATGAAAAGAAACTTTAAATTAGAATATATTTGGTTAGACGGTTCTAAACCAGAACAAACTTTAAGATCAAAAACAAAAGTCCAACAACTTGGACATACACCTACTTTGGCAGATTTATCAGACTGGAGTTTTGATGGAAGTTCAACTCAACAGGCCGCTGGAGATTCTTCAGATTGTATATTAAAACCTGTAAAAATAGCATCTGATCCTTTTAGAGCAGATGGTTATTTGGTGTTGTGTGAAGTTTATAATTCTGAAGAGAAGCCTCATGAAACTAATTATAGAGCATTGATAAAAAATGACGATAAAGATAATTGGTATGGTTTTGAGCAAGAGTATTTTCTTTATGGAAGTAATGGTCTTCCATTAGGTGTAGATTCTTTAAAAGACCTTAGAGAACAAGGCGATTTTTATTGCGGAGTAGGCCATAAAAATGTTGCAGGTAGAGAAATTGCAGATGAACATATGGAATTATGTTTAGAGGCTGGATTAAATATTACAGGCATAAATATGGAGGTAATGAAAGGCCAGTTAGAATATCAATTATTTGCTAAAGGAAATAAAACAGCAGGAGATGATTTATGGATTAGTAGATATATTTTATATAGATTATGTGAAATGTATAAAGTTGAAGTAAACATACATCCAAAGCCAATTACTTCAGATTCTGGATACGATGCAAATGGTTCTGGAATGCATGTTAACTTTTCAAATGAGGCATTAAGAACTGGAGAGTTTGGTAAAGAATATATTAAAGTTTTGATGGAATGTTTTGAAAAGAGCCATAATGAACATATTGAAAATTATGGAAGTGATAACAATTTAAGACTTTCTGGAGATTTTGAAACTCAACATATAAGCAAATTTAGTTATGGTGTTAGTGATAGAGGAGCAAGTATTAGAATACCTATCCAAGTTGCTAAAAATAATTGGAAAGGTTATTTAGAAGATAGAAGACCTGCTAGTAATGCTAACCCTTATAAAATTACAAAATTAATAGCACAAAGACTATTTGAAGTTTATGATAAAGTTTGTTAGATAAATATAATATGAAAACATTATTCACATTATTAATTTGTCTAATTTCATTTACTTCAATAAAAGCCCAAAGAATAATTTGTCATCAAGCAGGTCCGCAAGATGAATGCTTTTATGCATATGTTGCTTTAAAAGAATATATTGTAGATACAAATCTAGTTGTAGTGTTTAATAGTTTGGAGCCTCTGCACCCTGCATTTCAAGGCATAACTTGGCAATATAATAAATATTTTTATTTAGTTTCAATAAGTACAGGTGCAATACTTCCACAAGAAAGGGTTTGGACCATTTTTCATGAGATAGGACATGTAATAGATTTATATGAAGGAAGACTTAGACAAGTTCCTATGATGTGGAAAGATGAGGTGATTAAGCAAGATCTTCCCTGGGATGAAAGGCCTTGGGAAATGAGTGCTGAAAAATGGGCCTATCGTTTATGGAATCGATTTATAGATGAGGAACCGCCTGTAAATATTAAATTAAACAATATTAAATCTAGACATGACTGTATTTACTTTAAATAAAAACTTAAAAATTCTAATGCCTTTATTATTTATAATAAATGTTGCATTTGGACAAATATGCGGAGCTGATGAATATAATAAAAAATTCATGGATGCCGATCCTGAAAAATATAAAATTATAGAACAACGTTTACAAGAAAGATTAAACTATTCAAATAATAGAAGTGTTACTGAAGTTATAGTTCCAGTAGTCTTTCATGTTGTTTGGAAAGATTCAATTGAAAATTTGCATGATAGCATAATACATGCTCAATTAGATGTTTTAAATGAGTCTTTTAATTTACAAAATAGCGATACTTCTATTCTAACAGATACTCTTAAAAAATGGAAAGGAAATTTTCATATTAGGTTTGAGTTAGCAACAAAGGACCCAGATGGAAACTCTACTGATGGAATAACAAGAACACATACTTCTCAATCTTCATTTAGTTATTATACTAATGCAATTAAAAATGACTCAACTGGAGGAAAAAGCCCTTGGAACACGAAAAGATATATGAATATTTGGGTTGGAGATCTTATGGGAGGCCTTTTAGGTTATTCACAATTTCCAGGAGGTCCCGATTCTTTAGATGGAAATGCTGTTGATTATGCAGTATTTGGAGATAGGTTATATCCATGGACATATAGTCCGTTTTTTGCAAAAGGAAGGGTTCTTGTTCATGAGATTGGACATTGGCTTAATCTTTTCCATCCATGGGGTAATAGTGGAGGTTGCAGCGAAGATTATATACCTGAGACGGGACGACAATATGGACCAACATATACAACGGCCGGCTGCCCAGACACTTTATTTAGTATGTGTCATCCAGCACCGCAAAGAGTTTTTGTAAAACATTATATGGATTATAGCGGAGATGCTTGTATGGTAACCTTTACTAAAGGGCAAGTTGAAAGGGGTTTAGCGTCCTTATGGGATTATAGAAGTGAAATGATAGAATATAGCGAATTGGTTACTGAAGAAATCGATACTTTCATAAGTATAAAAGTTTATCCAAATCCAACAAAGCAAAGACTTTATTTAGAATTGCCAGAATACGAAGGTGTATTAACGATTATGGTATTTGATATTCTTGGCAAATTAATATTAACAGATTTTATTCATGGTGAAAGATCAAAAGAGATATTGTTACAAGGATTTAGCAATGGAACTTATGTTTTGCAAATATTAAATGAATCTAATGTTTTATTTAATAAAAAAATTATGATTGATAATACTTCTCCATGGGGAAGTCAGATATATATTGAAGATCAACCAATAGAAATAAAAAATACAAAATAAAATGGCAGAATTAACTCATAAATTTGATAAAATTAATAGATTTGTACAATCCCAGGATGCTGAAGTTGTATTGAATCAAAGCATAGATCCTACTCCAACTTGGCAGTCTGGAATTGAAAAAAGCACAGGTCAAACTGGTCTTCACGTTCATGTAGGAAAACATGCATGTGTTGTTTATTTTTATAATACTAATAATGGCGGTTCATGGGAGCAATATGGAACTGTTGCGGCAGAAGTTGAATCATTTACTCTTAAATGGGAAGAAAACTACAGCGCAGTATGTTTTACATCTTCGATTTCTGGCCATGAGATTAGAGTTATGGGTTTACAGGGAGATCTTGTCGTTGATAGTAATTTAGCAGATGGTATTCAAACAGAAGGAGATACTATTGTTGTTAGCGGAAGTTCAACTTTAATTCAATCTCAAGTAGCAGCTGGAGTTGCTGGACCTACTGGACCTCAAGGTGCAACTGGACCTACTGGACCTGCTGGCCCTTCTGGAGTAATTTCATCTGGTCAATTTTCATGGAACGGACAAAACACTGGACTTACAATTCAACCTGGTGAATTTTCATGGAGTGGACAGGCAATTTATGAAGATATTACAAGCCTAACATTCCATAAAGTCGATGAAAATGGAGTAGATCAATCAACTTTTTTAAACCAATATTTAAATGCCGAATCAGGCCAAATTAAAACAGTATTAGACGTCCATCCTGGACACCATAATGTTTTTCAAATTGTAGGAGCAAACATAGATGGAAATGGCAATTATAATTTTGATGTATATTGCGCAGAAATGAAAGATGAGCCTGCTGTTACTTCAGGAATTTGTACAGTATATTTTGTACTTGTCGGCGCTGAAGGACCTCAAGGACCTGCTGGAGCAACTGGAGCCACTGGAGCCACTGGACCTGCTGGAGTTGATGGTGTTGTAGGAGTTGATGGTGCTACTGGACCTCAAGGACCAATTGGACCTACTGGACCTACTGGACCTGCTGGTGCTGATGGAAATAATGCTTATACAGATAGCGATGTTTCTGATTGGTTAAATGGTAATTATGACCATCATATTATTCCAAGTGCAAATGCACAATATGATTTAGGAAATGCTGAATATAAAATAAGACACCTTTTCTTAAGTGATAATTCAATTCATTTTGGAAGCAGAAAGTTAGGAATAGATCCTTTTGATGGATTGAAATTAACAGATAATTTTGATAATAGTTTATGGAGTCATCAAGAGACTGTAGATGCTGTTAAAGAAAATGCTAGACTTTCTGATAAATTACCAGAATTTAATAGTTTAGTAAATGGACAGCAGCAAGTTGACCCTCATTTTAATGGAGCCACAATGGAGCTGGATCCTGATCATAGATTATTTTTAGATACGGCAACTAATCAATTAAAAATATATTTGAATGGTCAATGGTTTAAAGTTGACTTACAACCAATTTAATTAAATATATAATAAAATGAAGCACTTAAAAGAATTTAATAAAGATCAAAACGAGGAGCCTATTAACGAAGGAAAAGGTTACAATGAGGCCAGAAAATTAATAGACCATCTTCGCGCAAAAGTTTATAAAAAATTAAGCGATGATGATCTTGATGAGTTTAAAATTGAAATGGCAGATCATTTAGGCCTTGAATTACCAAGTTATTTAAAATGAAATACTTAAAAATATACGAAGAATTTGTATTTGAAATTGGAGATGCCAGTTCTAAGAAATTCAAGTGGAAGCAGACCGAAGGCCCAGCCCCGCAAGAATTCAAAAAATACACTGAGAAATTCAAGAAACATGGATTAGGAGAAATGTCTATATATGAATTCACTACAGACAAAAAGACCAGATACAGTGTACAAATAGCCTATACATATAGCCAACAAAGAGGAGAGTATCTCCGTGCAGAAGTTGATTTCTACACGTATAATGGAAAGACTCTAGACACAGATATGTCAGTAACCAATCTTGGAGAAACCTTCCCTGTCATGGCAACAATCACAGATATTTGCATCCATTGGCTAAATGAATGGGACAAATATTTCTACATAGATCGTATATCCATAACTCCTAAGCAAGAAGAAGAAGATGATTCTCCAGATGCCACAGGAAACCGTCGCGGCAAGCTCTATTCTAAATATATAAAACAACAATTAAAGAAGACTAACAATAAGTCAGGTGAATACATTTCCAGAGCATTTAGTGATGAATTCAGAATAGAACCAAGATGGGAAATAGAAGATCATAAATATTAATCATGAAACACTTAAAAATATACGAAGAATTTGTATTTGAAAAGGCAAAAGGAGATAGAGGACCAATAGATAACCCTGATGTAGAAAAGGCCTTAAAGTCAAAAGCAGACGATACTGGAGTTCCAATAGGTTTATTAAGAATCGTAATGAGAAGAGGAATGGATGCTTGGAATAGTGGACATAGACCTGGAACTAATCAAACACAATGGGGATATGCTAGAGTTAATTCTTTTTTAGAAAAAGGCGAAGGAACTTGGCAAAATGCAGATAAAGATGTAGCCAAAGAGGTTAGAGATGGAGGAAATGACAAAAAATTACCAAAGAAATACTAATGAAATACTTAAAAGTATACGAAGAATTTGTATTTGAAATTGGAGATGCCAGTGCAAAGCCATATAAATGGAAATATGAAGGAAGAAGTAAAGAATATTCAAGTTTTACAACTGATTCTGGATTAAAGTATCTTGTTCAAATGGAGCCTGAAGAGGATTATACTAAAGATGGCGAGTACCAAGTATTAAGAATAGAATACGGAGTAGAAGACCAAGATACCTTTGATGTTTCATACATGGCAGTTGTAAATAAAGGTGAGGCATTTAGGGTAATGTCGACAGTAACTGCTATCGCTAAAGACGTTATAAAAGAAAACCCAGCTATTAAAGCGTTAGAATTTTCTGGTTCTAAAAACAAAGGTATGAACGATCAGAGAAGAAATAAGTTTTATATGGCATACGTCAAAAAACACCTAAAACCTCAAAATATAGAGTTTGACGGAAATACCTATACAATAGAACTATAATTAAACAAAATAAAAATCTAGAATATAATTATTATGAAATTTGTCAAGTCATTTAAGGATTATACTAATGTTTCAGAAGGTTTAAAGTTACATGTTGAAGAAGGACTAGATTTAACTAATTCTTTCTTTAGATTAGGAAGCGATGCTTATTGTAAACTTTTTGAAGAGGTTAAAGAATATTGGGACAAAGGAAATATTATTCTTAAAGGACCTAGTGGCTGGATGGCTAAAAACTTAGAAGTAGGTAAGTCTGCTATTTATAAAGATAGAAAGAGCGGAAGAACAAAAAAGGTAAAATTAGACAGTCCAAGTCGAGGAGGCAATAAAAAATTTATAGTTTATAGAGACAGCGGCAGAATAGATAAAGAAACTGGAGAAATTGTTGCAAAGAAAATAGAATGGGGAGATCCTAATTTATCAGTTAAAAACGACGATCCAGGCGCAGCAGCTAGTTTTTGGGCTAGACATGGCTGTGATAAAAAAGAGAAGATGGATCCAAGTAAGGCAGGATTTTGGGCCTGTTATGGACCTACATTATTTGGTAAACAATTAGGTATTAAATCAGACGCACCATGGTAGAAGATTGTAAATGTAAAGAATGCACATGCGGGAAAATGTCAATGGACGAACTAATAAGACAGGTTGAAGATAATAGAAAACCATTTACAGAAGAAATAATTTCAGATTATCAATTTCTTAGAAGATTTAATGAAAAGGCAGAACCACATCTTTTCAAATGGCATGTAGATTCAGAAGATAGAACAGTTACGGTTTTAAATGATAATAACTGGAAATTTCAATTCGACAATGAGATACCTTTCTATATGAAGAAGGGAGACGAGATTAAAATTAAAAAAGGCATGCCTCATAGGCTTATAAAAGGCACTAACCAGCTATGCCTTTTAATAGAATTATAAATAATAAAGAGTGTGCAAGAGGTGCCACAGGCTATAATCAATCAATTATTGAACATATATTTAACTCTTTTATAACATGTGCCACCAGAAACCACAGAAAATATGAAACAATATTATTATTTTTAAATATAAGATATTAATATGGAAATATATGTATTATGTTTTGGATTAGCAGTTGCAACTTTATTATGTGTTGCTTTTATAAATAGTGAAATGGATGAAGAAGAAAACCCAGACTTGGATATATGAATCTCCTGATAAAGGAAAAACGGTTTATAAAAGACCTTTTGGAAAATTAGAACCAAGATTATTAATTAAATATAAAGGTATTAAATTAAAAGATAGGTTAAATTGAAAAAGAAAAGGCATAAATATAAATTAGGAGATAAATTAAAATTTAGGTATTTTGATGGAGGCGTTAGAGTTGGAATAGTAACAAAATTAGATTACTATAGCACAATGCCTAATGTTTTTGATTATTCAAAACCAACGTATACAATCACAATACAGAATACAAATCCTAAAATTAAAAGGAAGGAATATAATTATCCAAATATGCAACATGATAGGATTTTATGTAAGTTTGATCAAACTTAAAAATATATAAATACATAAAAACATAGGAATTCTAAAATTTTGATGGATGATAGTGGACTTAAATTAAAACAATTTGTTATGAGAATTATATCGGGAGAGCATATGAATACCCCAGAAGATTTACAATTCTATATGAATAATAAATCAGCAATTGAAGAATTGTTAAGAATATATGGAGACGATCAAGATCCTTTCAACGATATAAAAGATATTAATGACGATTGAAACAATATTCATTATTTCTATATAAATTAAAACAACTTAAAATTGGAAAAAGATAATTGGAAAAAAGACGCAGTTAGTTATTCTGAGAATATTTTATTTGGTAATAGTATTAGAACTTATTACAACAATAAAAAAGGAATCGTACATTGCGAAAATTCTTCTGTAGATAGAAAGGAGCTTTTAAAAGGTCTTAAGAGATTAAATGCTAAAGATCTTAATAGAGAGAATGTTAAACCTTTTAAAAAGCGAAGAAATGCGAAGAATAAGTGATATTATAGCTGGAAAATCTGAATGTATGCAAATGGCATATTATTTAGTCTTAGGTGAAAAATCATTCGAAGAAGTATTACTAGAGATGGAAATGCAAAAAAGAATCATCGTATTTCCGTTTAACCCTCAACACATTACAAGGCAGGATATCGTAGATATGTTAGAATACTATCAAGAGGTAGAAGATTATGAAAAATGTGCTAAATTAAAAGAGCGATTAATAGAAGAAGATGTTGAATTATGGGAATGTTCAACTTGTGGAGGAACAGGAATTTGTGAACATTGTAAATTATCAAGAAATGAGTAGATATAGTAAGGTAATAAAAGGAGATGAAGGTCAAGATTTAATTGTGAATTGGGGCTGGGACCACGCAATAGGATATTGGTATGACATAACTGATGAAAGTATTGGTGATGATCCATATGATCAATTAGTCGCAGAACAATCTACAGTATTATCTGGATTACAACGCGGTAGATTTTTTGAATTTTTAATAAAGATAAAGGCACCTAGAGAACATATTGAAAATGTAGGAGTCGATTTACCGTTTTAAATATTATTAACATGAAAACACAAAAAACAGAGGAAACATACGTTCCTAAAATACCATATAAAGATATAGTTCATTTAAAGTTTAAAGATACACGTTTAAATAAGAGCCAATACCTTGCAGTTTCTAAAAGATTAAAAAATGCATGCAGTGCTGGCAACTTATATAAAACAAAATATAAAATAACATTCCAAACAACAACTGGAGTTTTAATGGTAGAAACTACTATTTGGATGGTAGGATCAAAATATCTTTTGGTTAAAGGAAATTTATGCATTCCTATTAACTCAATAATAAAAGTCGTATAATATGAAAAAAAGTAGAATAATGCAGGCGTTAAAAACGCAAGCAATTGCTGATAAAGAAAAGGCCCTAATGGCCTTAGATCTTTTAGAAAATCAGGCAGTCGGAATAGGAGACCATACTGCAAATGATTTTATGCAAGACGCCCAAGAGGCATTAAGTCTTTTATCAGACGCTGATGATAGATTAGAAACTCTTGAAAAATATTTTAATAATGACCAGCTTCTATGAGTTTAATGGAAGACATATTAGAATTAATTAAAGATGAGAGGGGAAGGCAAGATGAAAAGTGGGGAGAACAGAACCATGAACCTTTGAAATGGTTGGCGATTTTAGGAGAAGAGGTTGGAGAGGCAAATAAGGCGGTTTTAGACAAAGACATGGATAATTTAAAAGAAGAATTAATACAAGTTTCTGCAACTGCACTTGCTTTTATAGAATGTTTAGAAAGAAACAAATCATGAATAATTTAGATGAACAATATAAAGTTTTATTAAAAACTATATTAGAACATGGAATCAATAAAGAGGATAGGACTGGCACAGGAACCCGTTCTATTTTTGGTTATACTTTAAGGCATAACATGCAGGACGGTTTCCCTTTATTAACTACTAAGAAAATGGCATGGAAACAGATTGTAACTGAATTGCTATGGTTTCTTAGAGGAGATACTAATATAGAATTCTTACATAGGCACGGTTGCCATATATGGGACGGTGATTATGAGAAGAGTGGAAGAACTGATGGGAATTTAGGACCTATTTATGGAAAACAATGGAGAAGTTGGACAGCACATTCTTCAAATAGAGAAGAAGATGAAGAAGGATATTTTTATGGAATAGATCAAGTTGAAAATTTAATACAACAATTGAAAACAAATCCAGATAGTAGAAGGTTATTAGTAAACGCATGGAATGTAGCAGACTTAAAAAAGATGACTCTTCCACCCTGTCATATTGGATTTCAATGTTATGTTAGAGATAAAAAGTATCTTTCATTAATGTGGAATCAAAGAAGTGTCGATACTTTTTTAGGCCTTCCATTTAATATTGCAAGTTATGGTCTTTTATTAACAATATTGGCCAAAGAGGTTGGAATGATACCAGACCAATTAATTGGTAATTTAGGAGATACTCATATATACTCTAATCACATGAATCAGGTTAAAGAACAGCTAGAAAGGCCCTCACATAATTTACGAAATATTTCAATTGAATATTCGATCCCAATTCCAGAATATTTATCAAGGTTAGACTATATACAAATAGAAGATATTAAATTAAGTAACTATACATCTGAAAAGACTATTAAAGCACCTTTATCAAATTGAAAAATAAAAAGATAATAAAATTAACAAATGAAGAGGAAGTATCTCTTGTTAAAGATTATTTGGCAGGAAATGGTGCAGCATTTAATCCTCTTTTTTATAAGTATAAAAATCTATTTTTTGTAAATTTATATAAGTGGCATAAAAACTGCTATCCAAACCCAGCTGAAGTTGATGATATGGCCATGGAGTTTCTTGGAAGAATTTCATCTAAACTACATCTTTATGATTCTGAAAAGGCTCAATTTAATACATGGATGGTAAGATCTATGGAGAATTACATGAAAGAGTATTGGAAGACAAAGAATAGACAAAAAAGAAAGGGATATGTCGAAGATATCAGTAGGCATTCTAATTTAAAAGATAATAGTTACGATACTATTAAAAAGATAGAACAGGAGAGTCATAGAAAATTAATTAGAAAAATGATAGAATCTTTAGGGTCTGAAGACACTAGAATTTTTTATGAACTTATTATAAAGGGAGAAACTCAAGAGGTTACTCGTAAAAAGCTTGGTTTAAAAAGAAGTACAATGAGTTATCGTTTTGTTAGAATGTTAAAAAGATTAGAAAAGTTTAGACCGGAAGGCTATTAATATATAATTGATGAAGTTAAGTATCATAATGCAATCTTATTTAGGTGATTATCCTGGAGCAAGATCGAATCCAAACCAAAAGTTTATTAGGGCTGTAAATTCAGTTATAAATCAAACAGATCCAAATTGGGAGCTAATTATAGTTTCAGATGGTTGTAAGATTACAGAAGAGATTTACAATGAAAGGTTTTCAAGGTATAAAAACATAAAATTCAAAATGGTTGAAAAACCAAAAGAAACTACAATGTACACTGGAGATACTCCTTATTATAGAGGAAAACCAAGAGCAGAAGGCGTTAAAATGGCAGAAGGAGATTGGATTAGTTATTTAGATGCTGATGATTTCTACAAAAAAGATGCTGTTGCAAATATTAGATTTGCAATTAATAAAAATAAAGGAAAGAAATATCTTTTTAATGTAATAATAGTTGAAAATGTATTTCAAATGGCAGTTGTAAAAAGAATGCACGAAGTCCATCCAGGCCGAAAGGGTAATTATTTAATAAAATCAGATTATTATGAAATTGATGGTTTAGATAGTTATTGGTTTGATCAAGGATTTACGACGCCTCCTACTGGAACGGCATTTATTATACATAAGAATGGATGGCCTAAACATAATTGGGGAGATGCAGAAGGTGCTGTTTCAGAAGATATGGTATTTGTTCAAAAAATATTGGAAGATAAAGAAGAGGTAAAATATGTTGCCCCTGTTGCAATTGCACACTATGTAAGATGTCATTATGCTGGAAGGTGGGATTATTAAAGTAATATATAAAATATGAAAGATTACGAATTTTCAATACATGATGTCAAATATATTTTAACTCATGAAAATAATAAAACAATACCACCCTTTCAAAAATGGGCTCCTTCTATAGCAGCTGGAAGATGGGAACCTGAGACTTTTGAAGTTTTTAAAAAGTTTGCAAATAAAGAAAAGCACGCTTTAGATATTGGGGGTTGGCTAGGACCGACTGCAATTTATCTTTCAAAAACATTTAAATGGGTTCATGTTGTTGAGGCTGATAAAAATGCTTTAGAGGCTTTAAAGAAAAACATGAAGGCTAATAATTGCGAAAATTGGACATTAGTTCCTAAACCAATATTTGAAAAGGCAGGAGAGCAAATATATTTTGGTCAAAATGGTTTTGTTAAATTAGGGTTAGGTTTTTCAGCAAGTCAATTAAGAACTGAAGGAATTGAAGGTGATGATGTAATGATAACAACAGATCTTGATGAAATTATTTCAGGAGTTGATGGCGAAATCGGTCTTATAAAATTAGATATTGAAGGAGGAGAAGAAAACATAATTCCTAGAGTATTTGAAGTTTGTAAAGAATTAAAATGTCCGCTTTGGTTAGGCTTCCATACTCATTGGTGGAAAAACTCAGACGTTTCTAGATTTTCTAAATATTTTGATATGGCGTTAAATGTTACTTCTAGCGAGATAATAAAAAAATGTAAACAAAATCCATTAACAGAACAGTTATTTATTTTTTAATAAAATTAATATAATATATGAAAACAATCGAACTACATTATAAAGGAACTCTAGATAACGGAGAGGTATTTGATAGTTCTTATGAAAGAAATCAACCTTTAAAATTTGAACCAGGTAAGGGAATGTTACTTCCTACTTTTGAAGAAGAGGCTTTAAAATTAAAAAAAGGAGAAAAATCAACATTCACAATACCAAAAGCGTATGGAGATAGAATCGAAGAGGCTGTTGTAGATATTCCAAGAAATCAATTTCCACCAGACTTTGAAGTTAAAATTGGTGAATTCGTTCATGGAAGGGCTCCAGATGGAAGACCTTTACAGGCTCTTATTGTTTCTGAAAACGAGGATGGAAGTATTAAATTAGACCACAATCATAGACTTGCTGGTAAAGATTTAACATTTGAAATAGAAATAATATCAATAGAAGAGTAAACTTTTTTAATTTTTCACATATAATTATTAAATAATAATTAATGGGATTAGATATAATAAGTATTTCTAATATAGAAAAATCAAACGACGATAACGGTTTTTATATAGGAAAAATCACAGAAAAGAATAAATATTCTCATAATCATAAATATGAAGAAGGGTGGTATGAATCTGGCGTAGATTCTGAAACATTTGATTTTAGAGCAGGAAGCTATTCTTCTTATGGACAGTTTAGACAAATTTTATCTAAATCAATTTTAGGATGTAGTGCAGAGGTTGTGTGGATGAAAGAGAAGGAATATAAAGGCAGTGCATTTTTTGAACTAATTAATTTCAGTGACTGTGAGGGCTATATAGGTCCAGAAACTTCTGAGAAACTTTATATGGATTTTTTATTAAATGCAAAAAAGTTTGTAACCTATGTCCATAAAAATATAGATGATAAAGAATCTAGAAGTTATTTTATAACACTTTATGACCAGTGGGCAAAAGCATGTCAAAATGCAAGTTCATCTGGTATTTTAATTTTTGCATGATGACTATTTTTGAATTCATTAAAGGAGAAGAAATTGTTAGAGTAGAACCTTCAAAACCACTTCAAAATGTTTTTGGCGTTTCTACAAGAGATAGAAGTTATTTAGGAGATAGGCTAATTTTTAAAGGAATAGCCAATGGAAACATTTATTTACAACGAACAGGTATCAGCGATAGAATTTTTAGAGGAGAATTGTTAGATTTGCCTCTTGATGTTTGGTCAGAAGGATGGGAACATTGGATAGATCCTGAAGATATTGAAACCGATAGTTGTCCAATAGGTTATTTGGAAAGTGCAATGTTAAATGCAGCAGATAAAGAAGACTATGAATTAGCTGAAAAATTAAAAGTAATTATTGATCAATTAAAAAGTGTAAAATGATAGAATTATTAATAGTTGTAGCAATCTTAATTGTATTGCATTCGATATTTTCGCCAATTGTTACAGGATTTGTTGATGGTTACAATGATGCTAGAAATGGTCGACCTTACAATAATAAGCAAGATGAGAAAAACCTGGAAAACTAAATTAAGAAATATTAGCCTAACAATAATCGAGTGCTTTTTCTTTTTAGCATGGATTCCTACAGCATTATTAAATAAAATCATTAAAATGATAAAAAAATGAAAGATCAAATTAAAGAAGAATATGATTACACTTTTTTAGATGGTAGAAGAGTATGGACGGCAACGACTGATGAGTTTGAGGTTGAAGTAGAAGGTACTCGTTATAAGATAAGAAGGCATGAAAATGATAAAGGTGCGGAATCATACATTTATGTTGAAGGCAATGGGTGGGAAGAGTTACATGAAGATTCTCATGGGCCAGTTGAAAATTATTTGGCTGAATTAATATGGGAAATAGAAATTTAAATTATGGAAAATTTAACAAAAGAACAAAAAAAGAAAATGTACAATTTCCTATTTCATTATAATGAATATAGTGACCAATGGGCTTGTTTTAACAGAGAAGATTACCCAAATTATTTTAATGGAACTAAATTAACATATCCTATTGGAAGAGGAAAGACTATTTTAGAAGCATTAGAAGATAAGAAAAATGGGTAATAAAAAGAGTAAAATAAGATCTTTTTATAAGAAAAGAAATATTTGGAAAACTGTAACTTGGCGAATAATAAGTCTTCTTTTAAGTTTTTCAGTTGGTTTTTTAATCACAGGATCTTTAGAATCTGGAGGACTTTTTGCCCTGTTTGATTTTTGCATAAAGTCTATTATTTATTATTACCATGAAGTTTCATGGAATAAGTATACTATTAAAAAAATTAGAAAATTAAAAAATAAAAGTGTCAAAGCATAATAATACAACAATACTTATGTCAATATATGATAATGCTGATTATATTGAAGAGTGTTTAGATTCTATACATAATCAAACTTATTTTAAAGATAAAGAAAATAAGTTTCAAATTTTAGTAAGCGTAGACGGTTGTCAAAAAAGTTGGCGTAAAATAAATGAAATAAAAGAAAAGTATACTAATTTAGAAGCCTATAATTTATATCCAAATGTGGGCGCTTTTGTATCTTTAAATACTATTTTGCCGCATGTTGGGTATGAAAATATACTTATTTTTGGAGCTGATGATGTTTTATATGAAGACGCATTAGAAAGACTTTATAAAGTAGAAGAAGACTACGACGTTATTAAATTTAGATATAAAGAATTTAAAGGAAGCATAGATAATATTACACTAATTAGAAACTGGCATGCCTTAGGGGCTATTTTAATAAAAAAGAAAGTTTTTGATATGTGTGGAGGTTTTCATGAAAATAGATTTTCATCAGATTTTGAATTAATGACTAGAATTTCTAAATTTGTTAAAATATTAAATTTGGATGAGTTTATTTTTTATTATAGAACTCATGATAAAAGTTTAACAAGTACCGTGGATAGAAGAGTTAGGGCAAATTTTGATAGAATGGTAAATGAAACAAAATACACAATGGATAATATTAAAATAGATCCTGTTATCGGTAAAATATGGGATAAATTTAGTACTTAAAAAATATTAAAAAATATATGAATAAGTTAGGATTAAATATGATAGTCAAGAATGAAGAACACGTAATTGAAAGAGTTCTTAATTCTGTTGCAAAATTAGTTGATTGGTACACAATAGTAGATACGGGATCAACAGATAATACTAAAAAACTAATTAAAGAAACCATGGATAACCATGGAATTCCTGGTGAAATTTTAGATCACGGCTGGGTTAATTTTTGTACTGCTAGGAATTTTGCATTAGAAAATTTAAAAGGAAAGGCAGAATGGGGATTTTGGATAGATGCAGATGAGGAGGTAATTTATGGAAAGAGTTTTAATAAAGAAACCTTATTAAAATATTTAAATAGTTCTCCTGTAAGTTTAGTAGCATGCGAAGTAAAATATGACGAGGCTTCTTATCCAAGAAGTCAATTCTTTAAGGTTGATTCTAATTTAGAATGGAAAGGCGCAGTTCATGAATATTTAAATGAAGAAGGCGTTGGTGCAAAGATGTTGCCAGCCCATGATAGTTTATATACATGTGTTAGACAAGATGGTAATTCATGGGGAGATTTAAACTGTGAAAAAATAACTCAAAAGTATAGAGAACATGCAGAATTATTAGAAGAATATATTAAGGAAAATAATGATCCTAGGTGGGTCTTTTATTTAGCTCAATCATATAGAGACTGTGGAGACACCTTAAATGCTATTCATTTCTATGAAACAAGAAGAGATATAAAAGAAGGCTATTGGGAAGAAAGGTATATTTCTCAATTAAATATTGCCTATTTAAAAAATATAGCAGGATGTTCAGAAGAAGAGGTATTAGATGCCTATGCAGAATGCGCAAAATATGATCCAAATAGATGTGAGCATTTTATACATATTATAAGATATTATCAATCTAAAAAAAATTGGCCAATGGCCTACGCAATAGGTCACTATGCCATGGAAAACTGTTCTAAATATCCATATCCACATTCCACTTTGTTTTTAGATAAACAAATATATGATTGGAAACTTTTAGACTTGCACATTATTTCAGTTAGCAATTTAAATAAAAGATATGAGTTGGGAAGATATGTTAAAAAGATAAATGAATTAATAGCTAATAATGTTATTCCAGCAAGTGAACATAAAAGACTTATAATGAATAATAAAGTCCATGAACAGGTCTTAGGATTTATAAGAGTTTAATATTTAAAATATGAGTAAAAAATTAAAATGTAGAATATGCAGTGATGAAGTTGTAGAGGTTGCAGAAACATCATTGAGTGTAGTATGTTATAAATGTACTTCAAAATTAGTAAATGGCCAAGAATTCGATGACGAATATGATCATTGATATATAATGTATGGAATTTAAAAAATCAGCAGGTTTAGCAATCATTTATGACAAAATGATCCTTTTAGCCCATCCTACCGGTTCTAATTGGAAAAATAGCTTCGGTATTCCAAAAGGAGGCCTTGAGAAAGGAGAGTCTAATTTAGAGGCAGCAATACGAGAGGTTGGAGAAGAGATTGGAATACATATAAAACCTAATCAAATTGAAAAGACTGAAAAAAGTTTCACAATTAGTAAACAAAAGAAATTATCTAAAGTTGTATATTACTATTATGTAAAAATAGATAACTTGTCAGAAATAGGACTTAAAGATACTAGAGTTCCAAAAAATCAACTACAACTTAAAGAAATAGATTGGGCCGGATTTATGGATTATAATGAGGCTATTAAAAAAGTAACAAAATCCCAGATACCTTTAATTAATGCTTTAAGAAATGATGGGTTATTAGAAAAAAAGACTAATTTAAAGCATCTTAAACTTTTCGAAAATTATTTTAAGCTAAAAAAATAATAATATAATATATTTTTAATAGTTTAAAAGTAAGCCAATATAATATTAAGAGAATAAATACTTATATGTTATAGCAAATAACATTTAAAAAAAAACAAAAATTATGGCTGAAAATTTAAACCAAGGTATTAACAGGTTTGAAGTAGATGTTGCTACTGGATCTGGAAATACCGTAATTGGGACTGCTGCTCCTACTGATGAGGCCTCAGAAGGTATTAGTAAAGGCGCAGAAGATTCCGGTGTATTTATTTACACAGACAAGAGTTTTTCAATCTATTTATGTTATGGAGGTACTTGGGAACTTTATGATACCATAGACGCTAGTGAAAATGATATTAGCGGAGGAATAAGCATTCCTTGGGCTTCACATCCTACTAATGGTGTTTCAACTTCTATGTATTTTTTAACAGAAGAGAGCGATCATCTTATAAGAACAATGGCTATTGAAACTCATTTAATAACAGATTTTATACCAAGCGATGGCGCTTTCACGCAAGACGCTTTAGTATTTGAAGATACTGTTGTGACTAAAGGTTCAACTCTTACTAATGGAGCAGGTCTTTATTATGTGAAAGAAAGAGATATGGGCAGTAAAGTTGCTGGAGAAACTTTCTCATATGAATTAAATGGGCAAGTTGGAGGAGCACTGACAATAATGGACGATACTCAAGTGGTTAAGACAACAATGTCTTATAGTTCTGAAACTGGAAAGACAACAATAAGTTTTGTTTTACCATCAAATTATAGTGGACAAACTATAACAACTCACACTAGAGGAGGTTCACCGCTTTCTGATCCATTTACTAGATCAGTAGCAATACCAACAGCAAGTCTTAATTATCATATGAATATGAACGAAGACCCACAAAAGGCAGATGGTAGTTTTCCAGCAGATGGAGAATCTGTAATGGCTTTCGGTGGTGCTGGTTCAGCAGCTACTAACAACGGTTCACCTATTAGATATTATAGTGTTTACCAATGGGGTGCTGGAGGTAATACTGTTGAAATTAATAATGCGTTTTTAGATTTTACATCTAATAAACTACTTGCTCCTAATGGATTAGATTTCTCTTCAGAAGGAGCAACAGTTGCATTTGCAATGGTAGAAGGTAGATACGATGAAGGAGATACTCATACATTAAGATTTACAGATGGAAATCAAAGAGGTATTCAGTTTCTATTTGACAAATCTGGACATTCAACAAAAATCAAAGTAATTTTTAGATTAAATGCTGCAAATACTAAGTATGCATTCATTTCTGATGATTACGTAATTACTGATACTGCAATGCATACAATAGTTGTAACTGCAGACGGCGATGGGAATCTTACTGTTAAAGTTGACGGTGTTGCAATCGCGATGTCTTCAATGACAGTTCCAAACGTAGGATGGACTCCTCATATTAATGGTCACTTTCACTTAGGTGATTACACTACATATAATGGAGTATTAAGTGGCACTGACTTAGAACAGTTAGAAGCGTATTATGATTTTAAATATAAAACTTTGCCATCAGAAGAAAACATGGGAGAGAGTCATAGTGAAGAGCTAAACGTAAACACATATACAAGCGGTAATGGATTTTTAATCGATGGTGGTGACCACAACTATTCAGGTTGGATGGAAAATAGCACTACTGGTTTTACCGCAACTTCTTCTACTAATAAGGCGTACAATACAACAACTCCTGTTAAAAAGGTAAAGGTAGGTACTAAATTTACATTTGAAGCTACTGACTTAGGTAATGCTAGAGACTTATTTATAATTCCTATTTCAGAATGGGATAGAGTTCAAGGAAGAATAGGAGTCGATCCTTATTCTTTAATGAGGTATCAAGGTATTGGAGGACATGACATTTTGCTACACCATACTGGACATTCAAGAGTTTATGAATCAGCATCTAATCCTTCTGTATTATGGGATCAACCTAGTCATACTGACGGTTGGGCGACTACTTTTACTATGGGATTTGCTTATAATCCATATGCCCCAGCTGCAAACGTACCTCAAAAGGTCGTTGTTGAATGGGACGGAACTCTTAAATATTATAGAGATAATGTTTTAGAGTATACTTCATCTTTGAAGGTAGAAGAAGATTTTGTTGTAATATATGACGGTGAAGCTGAAGTTAAAGTAACTGGTTATTTTGAAGATCTTACTAATTCAGAATTCATTGAAGGTGAAGGTGATTATGTAACTTTTGAAGCTTACGGAACAAATACTGGAGTATATAACAATGACACTGAAGCATTTGGTGGTAACGGCGCAAACGGACAATGTAGAGCCAAAAAGAAGATGTTACCTGGTTCTTGGATAGAATTTGATCAAGTTACTGATGAAGGTGGCGGACCTTATAATAATTATAGACCAGGATTAAGACCATTATTAATGGATGCAGATTACAGTTCAGATTCTGCTAATGTTACTCTTAATAATGCTATTTGGGGTTTTGCTACTTCTAACTACACAATGTATCATTTTGGTCAGCAATTTCATAGAACAGATGCATATAGTATATACGTGAAATATTCTGATTATGGGCTTAATTATAACGCGGCATCTGATAATAATAAAAGACAACCTAGAGGGTTTTATATACCTACATGGGGTCCTTCTAATCAAGATCATGTTAAAAATGGTGAACATAGAATGAGAATACAATGGACTGAAAATAAAAAACTTCAATATTGGATTGTTGATCCAGTTAAAGGTAATTTCTTAATCCACCAAATGGAAGGTTCAACTATGACTACTGCCTTAGAGGCTCTTGACGCATTATACCCTTGGGTATGGTGGGGAGGTACTTACTATTTAGGTGGTATCAGAATAATAATGGGAGGTAACCTCGCAGATTACTAAAAATAAAAACTTAGAAAAATGGCAAACGAAAATTTAAAGTTTATTGTAGTAGTATGGGAGAATACTCCTACTACTGAAGAAAAGTCTTATCAAGATGATGATGGAAACACTGTAACTGAAACTGTAGAAGTTGATCCTTTTACTATTATAGAGTACAAAGAGTACACTGAATTGGATGAGGCAAAATCTTATTATGATAGTTTAGATTTAAGCAATGGTGGAGCATACATTAATTATGATTGTGATGTATGTGGTATGGAAACATATAGACATTCGGATAAATCTTTACCTGCTGATCATGAAGCAAAATGTGATGCAAAAATTGAAGAGGCTCGTAACTCTTCCGAAAATAATTAAAAAAAATAAAAAGATTAAATCATGGCAGAAAATTTAAACCAAGGTATTAATAGATTTGACGTAGACGTTGCTACCGGATCTGGAAATACTGTAATTGGCACTGCGGTTCCTTCTGATGAAGCATCTCAAGGAATCAGTAAAGGTTCGGAAGATTCTGGTGTATTTATTTACACAGATAAGAGTTTTTCAATCTATTTATGTTATGGAGGTACTTGGGAACTTTATGATACTATCGATGCAACATCTAACGATATTAGCGGCGGTGTAAGTATTCCATGGGCTTCACACTCAACGCATGGAGCTTCAACTTCTATGTATTTTTTAACAGAAGAAAGTGATCACACTGTTAGAACAATGGCAATTGAAACTCATTTAATAACAGACTTCATACCGGGCGATGGTGTATTTACACAGGATGCTCTAGTACTCGAAGATACTGTTGTAACTAAAGGCTCAACGTTAACTAATGGAGCTGGGCTTTATTATATGAAAGAAAGAGATATGGGTGGTAAAACAGCCGGAGAGACTTTCTCATATGAATTAAACGGACAGGTTGCAGGCGCATTAACGATAATGGATAGCACTGTAATAATTAAGACGACGATTTCTTATAGCAGTGAGACAGGTAAAAGTACAATAAGTTTTGTTTTACCAGCAAATTATACTAATCAAGCAATAGTAACCCATACAAGAGGTGGTTCACCTTTAAGTGATCCTTTCACAAGATCTGTAACTATACCAACTTCTAATCTTCAGATACATTTAAAACCTGAAGGTACTGAAGGTGCTGGTGTAAGTACACATACAAACTATGGTACAGGTGCTGACTTAGCAGATGGTACTGCACAAGGAACATATAGATCATTACAAGTTACTAAATGGGATTATGTTGCTAGTTCTTTTGGATTGGTAGATACACACATTCCATCAGTAGATTGGTCTCATAATAGTTCAAATACAATTCCTAAACCATACACTACAGAAATTAATAACGGTTTAACAGTAGTTACTCCAGTTTATTTAACTTCTAACTATAGTGCATTGGTGGGTGATAAGTTATTTTATCAGTTGGCAAATAATGATGATTGGACTTTAAGAAGTACTGACACTAAGTCTATGCAACTTTATTTTAAGGATCATGACGGTTCTGGGAATTGGAATCTAAGAATGAATGTAGCACAAACAGCCCCTTGGGGAACAGGCGCAGCCTATGAGACTTCTGGTTATCCTATGCAAGCACACGCATGGAATGTTATCCTATTCCAATGGGATGGTGATACTAACAACGCTCCTATCTTAAAGATCAATGGTGTTGCTATTGAATTAACACAAACTCAAGCAACTATGAATGGTCATGAGGCTAACTCTCTTGCTTTTGGTGGTGGAGTACCTGTATCTGTAGGTGAAGTTGCAATATATGAAAGCGCATTAAGCGGTACTGACTTAGAACAGTTAGAAGCTTATTTTGATTTCAAATATATTAACTATGCAGATAGTGAAGTTATGTTTCAAACATCTAATTTAGCAGATATTCATGGTAGAGTTGTTAATAATCCTCCTGGAGAAAACGATACAATAACAGGATATAATAATACGCAAATTTACTTTGATGTAAGGACTGAAAAAATGGCTAAAGTAGGATCTAGAGCGGAATTTAAGTACACTAGTACCGGATATGTTTATAATGGACCTAACCACGTATTCATAACTGATGATCTTGAATGGTCATCAAAGAATAAGAATTATGGTTACTTTTATAATGATATGAAAGATACAAGTGCTGGTTACTTATTAAGAATAGCATCTAATTATTTATATCTATATGAATCTGATGGCGCTGGTACTGCACAATTGGTTTACTCAGATGCTTCAACATATGGAGCAAGTGATGAAATATCATTTATCGTAGAATGGGATGGTACGTGCAAGGTAGCCAAAAATGGAACTGTTTTATTTACAGCTTCTAATTACTTAAAGTTTACAGTAGGCAGTTATATTGCCCCTTTCCTTTGGCATCAAAGAACTGGTACAGGAGCTATCACAATGGATGGTAACCTAGTTGATTGGGCATGGCCTTCTAACTATTCTTCAGAAGCTGCTTCCGATGCTACTCCTGTTAAAGTTGAAGGTACTGGTAATGTTACAGTTAGCGGCAATCATATTAATAACTTTGCAAACCCAATGGGTAAAGGAGGTTCTGTTAAAATAGGAACTTTACAAGGTGAAGGTGCTTATGTTGATTGGCAACCTCATATTTTCCATAATAATAACAGACAGCATTTAACATTATCAACAACTGAAGATGTATTTGACTATAATGATGCAAATGCTGAAATGTCTATCAGGTCACATTATCTAAGTACTTATAATAAATTTCACAAAGATGGAGCCGAAGATCACTTGCACACGAGAAGCGATACATTAGGTCATACTTCATGGGCTGATTATTATAATGATATTTCAAATTCATATGATGGCGATACTGATATTAATTTAAGATCATTTGGTAGAACAAGAATACAGTTCTATGATGACCATGTAATTCTTTGGCAGAATGGTTATCCATTATATAGATGGACAGGTATTGATACTTCTCAACAGTATTATTTTAACTGGAAATCTATGGATGCAACATGGACTGCTGGTCTTGAAGATATTAAAATTTACAATCCATAAACTTAAAAAATAAAATAATTAATTATGTCACATATGAAATATACCGTACATTCTTGGAAAGAAGTTGAAGGTACAGAGACAATTACAGAAACTCATGGTGAAGGTGAAGCGGCAGAAGAAGTAACTTTTGATTCTCCAACACATGAAATTATTGAGTTTGTTAGTGAAGAGTTCGATTCACTTGATGATGCAAAAAATTCATTTGATTCTTTAAGTGATAAGATTAGATGTATTTTTTATTCATGTACTGAACAGTTTGAAGGTTTAAAGCCTTATAAACATAGTCAAACTCCAAATGCAGAACAAGAGGCAAAGGCAGATGCATATATCGCAATCTGTATTGCAGCGTGTGAAGCAGATGGTGATGGTGAATAATCTAAGAATAAGATAAAATATTAAGAAGGGCCCTAGTGGCCCTTTTTATTTGAATATATAAAAATAAAAAGTAATAATGGCTGAAATTTTAACACAGACACTGCACCGCTTCTACACAGATACTGCCACTCAAAGTGGCAATATTGTTATAGGTACAGCGGATGCAACAGATTCTAACACACAGGGTGTTAGCAAATCTGCAGAACACGATGGAATTTTTGTATTTACTGATAAATCTTTTCAAGTTTTTATTTGTTATACTGATGTTTGGGAGGAATATACGGATATCGACGCAACAGATGAAGATTGGACAAACAGCACAACAATTCCTTGGCTGAACCATCCAACACATGGCGCACCAACTGCCATGTATTTTAAAACTACAGAAGCAGATCATATAATAAGATTAGTCCATCAAAAGGGAGCAATGTTTATAGACAGAAATCCTGGTGATGGTGATTTTGAAACAGATGCTTTAATAACAGGACAGGCTGAAGCAGCTGCAGATGGAAATTTATATGGAGAAAATAACCTTATTTTTAAGGTTAGCACTTTAGATGCTTCAACGGTTTCTCCTGGAGAAACAATAACAGACGTTGTCAGCGGGAAGGTAATTGATGCATATATTACAGCAGATAAAGAAACTTTAGATGCTA
>MDTE01120150.1_pt1 | contig 58561 bp, 58 predicted proteins | sample 811231 | NCBI WGS metagenome assembly MDTE01 (sample SAMN05326651, study PRJNA326480) | marine metagenome | isolation source: seawater | place: Indian Ocean: Red Sea | collected 2010
CAAGAATATATGGAGAGTGGAGCAATTATTAAAGATAACTTAGGTGAATGTGACTTAATAATGGGTGTAAAAGAAATTTTACCTGAACTGTTAATTGATTCAAAAATTTATATGTTTTTTTCCCATACAAGTAAAATTCAATCTGATAATTCTGCTGCTGCTCAGGGAACTCCGGGAATGGACAAGAAAGAATTACTTTTTGAAATCTTGAAGAAAAAAATTACCTTAATTGACTACGAAAATCTTAGAGATAAAACAAGCAGAAGGTATTTAGGATTTGGAAGATTTGCTGGAATTGTAGGTTGTTATAATTCATTAAATTTATATCTTGAATCCATTAATGAAAAAATTATGGAACGAGCTTGTTCTCTAAACTCTTATGAAAAACTGCAATCTACAATTAGGTCAAAAGATTTTAAAGATGCAAAAATTATTTTAACTGGAGATGGGAGAGTTACAAAAGGTGCCATTGAATTTTTAGAGTACACAAATATTAAAAAAATTACTGAAAAAGAATTTATAAATTATAATGGATCTGAACCTGTATATTGCAATTTACCAACTTCAAGTTATGTTAAAAATTTGAATGAAAGTTCATTCGATCTCCAAGATTTTATAACAAATCCTAAAAATTATGTTTCTCAATTAGAAAATTATTTGCCATATACAAATTTATTAATTAGTGCCCACTATTGGGATCCTAAATCCCCCAAGTTATTTAGCGTTAAGAATTTATCAAAATTTAAACTATTAAGAGCAATTGGAGATATTACCTGTGATATTAATGGATCAATCCCAACAACAATTAGGGCTTCTACAATAAAAAAACCAAATTACTATATTGATAAAAAACAATTAAAAGAAATTGAAAAATCACAAAACAGTTTAGCCATTATGGCTGTTGACAACTTACCGTCAGAACTTCCAAAGGAGTCTAGTACAGAATTTGGTGATGGAATAGTTAAAGAAATAATACCTTTTTTAGTAAATGATGACGGTAGAATAAAAAGAGCAACAATTACTAGTAATGGAAAATTTTGTTCTTCCTATAAATATTTATATGACTATATAAACTCTTGATGGGTAATATTTTAAAATTTGAAAATAAAAACAAATCTCAAAATAATATTTATTCTTTCAAAATACATAGCAATTATAATCCCAGTGGAGATCAGCCACAAGCTGTTGAAAAACTAGTTAAAGGAATAATTAAGGGAGAAAATGAACAAGTTTTACTCGGCGTTACCGGTTCTGGTAAAACTTTTACAATGGCAAAAGTTATTGAAAAAACACAAAAACCTACTTTAATTATGGCTCCTAATAAAACTTTAGCAGCGCAATTATACGGTGAGATGAAAAGTTTATTTCCTGAAAATGCTGTTGAATATTTTGTAAGCTACTATGATTACTATACACCTGAAGCTTATGTTCCTAAATCAGATACTTATATTGAAAAAGAATCATCAATAAATGAACAAATAGATAGATTAAGACATTCCTCAACAAGATCTCTAGTCGAAAGACCGGATACTATTATAGTAGCCTCTGTCTCATGTATATATGGTATTGGCTCAGTTGATTCATATTCGAAAATGTCATTTGAGTTAAAAAAAGGTCAAAAGATTGATCGCATGTCAATAATGAGAAGATTGGTAGAACAATTATATAAAAGAAGAGATATGGATTTCCAAAGAGGTAGCTTTCGAGCTAGGGGGGATATATTAGAAATTTTTCCTTCTCATTATGAAGATAAATCTTGGAGAATATCAATGTTTGGTGATGAAATAGAAAATATATCTGAAAATGACCCGCTAACAGGAGAAAAAATAAGAAACTTAGATTTTATCAAAATCTTTTCAAATTCCCACTATGTTACTTCAAGACCAACTATAGAAAAAGCAATAGTTGAAATTAAAAAAGATCTAAAAATTCAATTAGAAATATTTGAAAAAGAAAATAAACTTTTAGAAAAACAACGTTTAGAAGAAAGGACTATGTTTGATTTAGAAATGATAGAAACAACAGGCTCATGTGCAGGAATAGAAAATTATTCTAGATATTTATCTGGAAGAGAAAGTGGTGAACCTCCTCCAACTCTTTATGAATACATGCCAGAGGATTCACTGCTATTCATAGATGAGAGCCACCTAACATGTAGCCAAATTTCTGGAATGTATAAGGGTGATTTTTCAAGAAAATCAACGCTTTCTAAATATGGATTTAGACTACCTTCTTGTTTAGATAATAGACCGTTAAAAAGAGAAGAATGGGATGCAATGAGGCCTCAAACAATTTTTGTAAGTGCAACTCCAGGAGACTATGAATTAGAAAAAACATCTGGTTATTTTATTGAGCAAGTTATTAGACCAACAGGTTTGATAGATCCTAAATGTATAGTCAAAAAAACTGAAAATCAGATAGATGATCTAATTGATGAATGTAAAAAAACAATAAACTCAGGATATAGAATATTAATAACAGCTTTAACAAAAAAAATATCTGAAGATTTAACAGAGTATATGCACGAAAATGGATTTAAAGTTAGATATCTTCACTCTGATATAGAAACTTTAGAAAGAATAGCAATAATTAGAGATTTAAGATTAGGAGTATTTGATATTTTAATAGGAATAAATTTATTAAGAGAAGGTTTGGATATACCTGAATGTGCTTTAGTAGCAATTTTAGATGCAGATAAAGAGGGTTATTTGAGATCCAAAACTAGCCTCATACAAACTATTGGAAGAGCTGCAAGAAATATTGATAGTAAAGTTATTATGTATGCAGATAAGGTAACAAGTAGTATGAAAGCAGCTATAGAAGAAACAGATAGAAGAAGAAAAAAGCAGATATCTTACAATGCAAAAAACAATATCACTCCCGAAAGTATTAAAAAGAATATTGATGAAATAATTGAAAGTACAACAGAACAAGATCATATAACTGTAAAAATAGAAGATGCTAAACAATTAGTTGGTAAAAAACTTGAAGTACACATTGAAAATTTAGAAACAAAGATGCTGGAACATGCTTCTAAACTTAATTTTGAAGAAGCCGCAAAACTAAGAGATCAAATCAATAGACTTAAAGCAGAACAAATAGGTGTTCAAAATCCATTGACTAAGAAGAAAATTAAAAAATATAAATCCTGAGAAATTTTGATCAAATTTGATGAAATAAATAATACGGGTATTATCATTTTAAAGCGCCCAGAAGCCCTAAATGCCCTGAATTTAGAGATGATTACTAATATAAAAGAAAAACTCTTATTTTGGGAATCAAAAGATTCAATTCATAAAATATTATTTAAATCAGATGGGAAAGCCTTCTGTGCAGGTGGTGATATTAAAGCAATATGCTTGGCTGATAAAACTGCAAGTTTAAGAAAGGACTTTTTTAGAGAAGAGTATAAACTTAATAATCTTATTTTTTCTTATCCAAAAATAATTACATCTATATTGAACGGAATTGTTATGGGTGGAGGTGTAGGATTATCACTTTATGGAAAAAATAGAATTATAACAGAAAAAACAAAGTTAGGAATGCCTGAATCTGCAATTGGATTTATACCCGACGTAGGCAGCAGCTATATACTTTCAAGAATGGAAGACTCAATTGGTTTATATCTAGGACTGACAGGATATGTATTAAATCATTTTGAAGCGTATAATTTAAAATTAGGAAATTATTTTATATTGAGTAAAAACATAAAAGATTTCGAATATGAATATATTTATAACAATAGTTCAATAGAAGAACATCAAAATAAAATAGCTGAGACAGAAATTAATATAATTAATAATTCAAAACTAATCAAAAAACATTTTTCTTCTTTTGATATTGAAGAAATATTTAAAAGTTTAAAATCAGATAAAAATTCTTTTACTAATGAAACTATAAATCATTTGAAAAATAGATGTCCAACTAGCTTAGCTTTAACTTGTAAAATGTTTGATAAAGCAAAAAAATTGAATTTTAGACAATGTCTAGAAATGGATTTTTATTTAAGTCAATTAATGATCCAAAGAGCGGATTTTAATAACGGTGTCACAGAAGTTTTAATTAATAAGAAAAAAAATACTAAATGGAGTCCAAGTTCCACAGTAAATATTAACAAAAAAATTAATAATTATTTAACATTTGATGTAAATGAACTAAATATAATAATAGAAAAATAATGAACGAAAAAAAAATACAATCTTCAAGAGTTGTTGTAATCGGTGGTGGCGTTGCTGGTTGTTCTGTAGCCTATCATTTAGCAAAGCGTGGATGGAAAGATGTAACTTTGCTAGAAAGGGATCAATTAACTTCTGGTACAACATGGCATGCTGCAGGACTAATTGGTCAACTTGGAGCATCAGCTAGTATTACTAAACTAAGAAAATACTCATTAGATTTATATAAAAAATTAGAAAAAATAACTGAACAATCTACAGGACTAAAGCAAAATGGCTCAGTAACTATAGCAACTAATAAAGATAGAATGGAAGAATTATTGAGACAGGCAACCACAGCTCAGCTTTTTGGAGTAGAAGTAGAAGTTTTAGAAAAAAACAAAATTAAAGACTACTATCCAATTATTAATGATGATGATTTAGTTGGCGCAGTACGAATGCCACATGATGGTCAAGCAAATCCTGTTGATGTTACACAAGTGCTAGCAAAAGCGGCTCGTATGGAAGGAGCAAAAATCATTGAACATAAGCCCGTAAAAAAAATACTTATTAAAAATAAATCAATAGTAGGTGTAGAAACAAATGATGAAATAATTAAATGTGAATATATAGTTCTAGCAGCTGGAATGTGGTCAAGGCAAATAGCACAAACTATAAATGTTAATGTACCTCTTTACCCAGATGAACATTTTTATATTTTAACTGAACCAATAAATGATTTAACAAAAAACTTGCCAGTTTTAAGAGATTACAACAACTGTTTGTATATTAAAGAGGATGCAGGAAAACTCCTAGTTGGTTTGTTTGAGCCAAATGCTAAACCAGCATTCATCAAAGAAAAAAAAGTACCAGAAGATTTCTCATTTGGTACTTTTCCAGATGATTGGGATCATTTTGAACCGTATATGATGTCAGCAATAAAAAGAATTCCTGTTTTAGAAAAAGCAGGTATAAGACAATTTTTAAATGGGCCTGAATCTTTCACCCCTGACAATAATTATATGTTAGGAGAAGTTCCTGAAATTAAAAATTTTTTTGTGTGTTGCGGCTTTAATTCTATTGGCATTGTAAGTGCTGGAGGTGCTGGAAAAGTTACTGCGGATTGGATTATAAATGGAGGTATTCAAGAAGATTTATTCAGCTTAGATGTAACACGATTTGAACCTTGGCAATCTGAAATAAATTATTTAATAGAAAGATCCACTGAAACTTTAGGAAATTTATATGCCATGCATTGGCCATATAAACAATTTAAAACTTCAAGAAATGTAAAATTACTTCCATATCATAAAGAATTAGAAAAAGAAGGTGCGTGTTTTGGTATTGGTGCAGGATACGAAAGACCATTATGGTTTGCAAAAAATGGCGAAAAAGCGGAGGATAAATATAGTTATAATTTTCAGAACTGGTATCCTGCTGCAAAAAGAGAATCTGAAGCTACAAGAAAAAATGTATCACTATTTGAATTAACTCCTTTTGCAAAATTCAAACTTGAGGGTAGTGATGCGCATAAGGAATTACAAATTATATGCTCAAACAATATTTCAAATATAGAAGGTAAAACTACTTATACTCAAATGCTAAATAAGTATGGTGGTATTGAAGCTGATTTAAGTGTTACTTGCATAAATGAAAATAATTTTATGATCACAACTGGCTCAGCTGTAAGATATCACGATAAAAAATGGATTGAAAAAAACTTAAAATCTGACTCTAAAGTTAAATTAACTGATATTACTCAGAATTATGCAGTTATAGGACTTATGGGTCCCAAATCTAGATCCTTATTGTCATCACTTTCAGAAGAAAATTTTGAAACTTCTAATTTTCCTTTTGGAACAGGCAAATACATAAGTATAAATGAGGAAAAAGTTTGGGCTCAAAGATTATCTTATGTAGGAGAACTTGGTTGGGAATTATTTATACCTATAGAAATTGCAAATAAAATATACAAACAAATCATACGAATTGGAAAAGAATTTAATCTAACCCATGCTGGAACACATACTATGGATATTTTAAGAATGGAAAAGGGATATCTCCATTGGGGTCATGACATCTCTCCGGAAGAAACCCCATTTGAAGTTGGGTTAAATATATTTGTATCTTTAAAAAAAGATCATAATTTTATCGGAAGAAAGATAATGGAAGATCAATCAAATAATGGTGTAAATAAAAAACTCATTTTTTTAACTTTAGAAGACAATTGCAAACCCGGATACCCTCTTCTTTTACATGAAGAGCCAATTTACATGAATAATAAAATTGTAGGCAAAACATCTTCTGGTCAGTATTCCTTTAATTATAATAAATCAATGTCTATGGGACATATAAAACTTGATCAAAATTTTAAATTAAAAGAAATTGAAAATAATGAATTTGAAATTGAAGTTGCTAAAAAAAGATATCAAGCTCATCTACAATTAAAACCACTGCATGACCCAAAAAATATTCTTATTAAAAAATAAGATTTTTTTTCTATTTTTTTTAATTTTAATTTTTTTTATTATCTTGACTTATTATGCCTATGAAAAATATGACTATAACTATTTTTTAAATTTAATTGAAAAAAAATTAAATGTTAAAATAATTGAAAAAGGTAATTATAAATTAGATTTGTTTCCTTCAATTAATTTAAAACAAAAAAATTTACAACTATCAAGAAATACAAATGAAATTAAATTAATTTCTTATAAAACAAATATAGAAATCATAAGAGAATACTTAACCTTTTATAAGACAAAATTTTATGTTGAAACTCCTTCAGTATCTGTAAATAACGTGAATCTAAGAAATGTAGTTGCTACAGGTTTTAATGAAAAATCAAGTACCAAAATAGAAAGATTTTTCTCTAATGTAAATGAAGGAGAACTATCTTTTTATGGTGATTTTTTTCATAATGATAAAATAATAATTGATATCAATGGAAATTTTAAAAATTTATCCTTAACCAGACTGCTAAACCAATTAAATAAAATATATTGGGATAGAGTAGAAATTAAATTAAGATCTGATTTTCTGTTGTCTACTGAGGGCTCAAATAATGAAGAGTTATTAGATAATTTATATGCAAATATCCCAGTCGATGGAATTTTTTATATTAATACTACTCAAGAAGAACGGTTTGGTAGTGCGTTATTGAATGTGCTATCTGAAAAAATGCCTGAAATAAGAGATATAAGCAAATCAATAAATTTTCTAATTTCAAAATATGCTGATGTCCCCTCAAATATTAAAGGAACTATCAAAATTGAAAAGGGAATATTAAAGACAAATGATTTAATAATTACAAATGATGATGCAAAGATTGTAGTTAATATGACTTATAATATTAAAAATGATGATATTAATGGGAAGTTATCTTTTATTGATAGACAAGAGATTATTCTCTCCACACACCTTAAAGGTTCGATAGAGAATCCCAAGATACTTGTTGGAAATACTTTATTAAATACGGGTGAAGATGAAAAAAAGATGCAAGACTTAAAATTTATAATTGAGAAAGGCATAACAAATATTTTTCAAAAATTATTAGAAAATAATAATTAATATTTATTAAATATTTATATAATATAATGTGATTACTATGATAGATTTATACACATGGTCTACACCTAATGGAAGAAAGATTTCAATATTACTAGAAGAATTGAAAGTCCCATACAAAGTAATTCCGGTTAATATTGATCAAGATGAACATAAAAAGGATTATTACAAAAAAATAGCGCCAAATATTAAAATACCTGCAATTGTAGATAATGAAAGTGGTCAAAAACTTTTTGAGTCAGGTTCAATTCTATTCTATTTAGCTAAAAAATACAAAAAATTTATTAATAAAAAAAAGGAATGGGAGACTCATTCATGGTTAATGTATCAAATGTCTGAAATAGGACCAATGCTAGGCCAAGCTCATCATTTTCTTTATTACAATCCCGGTAAAAGTGATTATGCTGATGATCGATTTAAAAAAAGAGCCAATAATATTTATTCAATAATTGAGAAAAAATTAGAAAACAATGAATATTTATTAGAGGAATATTCGATTGTTGATATTTCTATATGGCCGTGGATTGCCAGATATGAGCGTCAAAAAATTGAAATATATAAATTTCCAAATATTATTCAATGGTTTAAAAGAATTGCTGAAAGACCAGCAGTCTTAAAAGGATATAATGTGGTAGGACAAAAAGAATCTATACCTTTAAGTTGATTTATTTATTAAATGATATAAGAAGAACTAGATTTTGTAATGTTCAAAAATATTAAAATAATTTTAAGATTTTTCACTACAATATAATAAATAACAGAAAGGATTGAATGCCTAACGGAAAAATTAAATGGTTTAATGAAAAAAAAGGTTTTGGATTTATTAAACCAGACGAAGACGATAAAGATATATTTGTACATGTGTCAGCTTTTGAAAAAGCAGGCATAGAGTTTTTAAACGAAGGTGATGCACTCTCATATGATGTTGCAACTGAAAAAGGAAGGCAGAAAGCTGTAAATTTAAAAAAAATATAGCAATTAAAACCCCAATTTATTTTTCATCCAAATAATATTGAAATAGCAGTTAAAAGTAATAGAATTGCCATAAGCCATTCTACTACTAGCTTGATTCTTTGGTTTGTTAAGAAACTTTTAATTCCTGTACCAAATATTGCCCAACATGAAATACAGGGTAAATTTGTTAATGATGAAATAAGTACAAGAAAAAGGACTGAAATAACAAAATTTTCTTCTGTAGGGAAGAATAAAGATACAGCGGTTATACAAATTACCCATGCTTTTGGATTTACAAATTGAAAAAATATAGCTTCATAAAATTTTAATGGAGAACTTGTATCCTGATTTCCTATTTTTAAAGAACCAAGCATTTTCCAAGCGAGATATAACAAGTATCCACTCCCTATCCACTTCAATATCTCTTGAACTTCAGGATATCTTTCAAAAATTGCTCCTAAGCCAAGACATACGAGTGTTAACTGAATTGCGTGACCAGTTGGAATTCCAAAAAGATGGGGGATTGTTTTTATAAAGCCAAATTTAATACCAGAAACTGTTAACATAGTATTATTGGGACCTGGAGTGATATACATAACAATATAATATCCAACTAAAGCTACAAAAAGTTCAATTGTTATCACTTTAATCTCTAAAATTAGTAAATTGAAGAGGTTGATCAATTTCAAAATTTTCAACAATTTCCATTATTTTTTGGAGATCATCCTTTTTTTTACCTTCTACTCTAATTTCTTCTCCGAGAATTTTAGACTGAACCTTGATTTTAGATTCTTTAATTAGCTTATTAATTTTTTTTGCAATAGTTTGATCTATACCTTTTAATAAATTATAAATTTGTCTAATTGAATTCCCCATAGCTTTTTCAGTACTTTTAATTTTTAGAGTTTTTGGATTTATTCCCCTTCTAACAAAATGTGTTAATATTAAATCATTAACTTGTTTAAGTTTGATTTCATCATCAGTGATTACTTTTATCTCATTTTCTATTCTTTCAATAGACGTCTTGGACTGTTTAAAGTCATATCTTTGGCTAATTTCTCTTGTACAATTCATAATTGCATTGTCTATTTCCTGGGTCTCAAATCTACTAACAATATCGAAAGATGGCATTATATATTCTCCTTTTTAATATTTAATCTTCTAAATCTTTTGTAATTTTCTCATTAATGTCCTTGTTTGGGCGAATGCCAAAATCTTTAAGTTTATTTACTTTTTTAAAGAGTAAATTAAATCTATCTTTTGTTTTTTGTATTGATTTACTACTATTTAATATTGAATTTTCAGCTTCTACAAATGAATCAGACATTAATCTCGCCTGATTAAAAATATCATTAACTTGCTGAATAATTTTTTTTGTATTTTTTGATTGAGAGTCCGTTTTCCACATATGATCAATTAATGCTATAACTATTGGTAATGTTGAAGGTCCCACAATAATTACAGCGGTTTTTCCTGAATCCAGAATTATATTTTCATTTATTGACGCTGCAGCATGAAAAGCTTCTTCATCACTCATATACATTAACACGACTCCTATAGAGTCAATATTTTCTAAATCTTGATATTCATCATTTGAAAGATCTTTAATATGTCTTTTAATACTTTCAACATGATGATTAAGATATCCTTTCTTTATTTCACTATCTTTTTCTTTTTTGTAACTTTGCCAATGTTTATATGGACACTTACAATCAATTATTATCTGCTTATTATTTGGAAGATTTACAACAAAATCAGGGTAAACTTTCTTTTCAATATCGTTTGAAGTTTTTTTAATAAAACTTTTTCTTTCATAAAAATTTTTATTTTCTTTCCATCCCCAACTTTCAAAGTGCTTTCTTAGTCCTATTTCTGTTATTCTACCTCTATATTGCATACTTCCAACAAAAGTAGATTTCATTGTATCTGTAGAAACTGCAATATTTTTTACAAGATCTCTAATTTCTTCTATATTTATTTCACTACTATTATTTATTTTCTTTTGATTATTATTTTTAATTAAAATGAAAAATAAGACTATTGTGATACCAAAAAAAATTCCCAATAAAATATAAAAATAAATTTCCATCAAATTGCAACCGTTTCTCCTATGCTCATTTTTAAAATTTGATTTTTATTATAACCTAAATTTAAAGCTTCTTTTAAGAATCTTTCTGGGGGTTCCCAGAGGTCTTCAGCAGATAATCTTATTGTTCCCCAATGCATACCTAATATTTTTTTACTTTTTACATCTTTAGTTACTTTTACAGCTTCTTCTGGAGTCACATGTGAGGTTCTCATCATATCTCTTGGTTCATACGCCCCTATAGGAACAATTGAAAGTTCATATCCCCCATCTTTGATACCTATATCCCGAAAAACATCACCATAGGCGACATCTCCAGAAAAATATATTTTTTTCTCATCTCGAGATATTGAATAACCGCACCATAAAGTTTCATTTCTTTTTTGTCCCAATCTTCTTGACCAATGAATAGCTGGTAAAGATTTAATTTTAACATTGTTTATTACAACTTCATCATACCAGTCCATTTCATCAACATATTGGTAACCCTGATCCATTATAATTTTTTTTAATTTTAAAGGAACAATTACCCTGATTTCTTTTTTTCCAGTTATATTTTTTAAGGTTTTAGTATCAAGATGATCATAATGGTTATGCGTAATTAATATAATATCTATAGTCGGAAGATTTTTAATGTTTATACCGGGTCTAACAAATCTCTTTGGACCAACTAAAGATGGTCCGGCATAATCGCTAAGAAAAGGGTCGGTTAATATTATTGTTTCTTTAATTTTAATCAAAAAAGATGCGTGTCCCAACCAAGTTATAGAAAACGGATCTTTATTTTCTCTAAAATTTTTTAATGCTAATTCTTCTGAAATCAAATGTCCATCAGGTATATAATCTGGAATCTGTTTTTTCCCAAAAATTCTTTTTTTTATAATTCCTTCATAAAAAAATTTAAAAAAATTTCCATGTCGCCTAGCACTAGTCCAATCTCTTTCTGGACTACCAGGTGGATTTCTAAATGTTCCATCTTCTAGATGATGATAAGGGGTTTTTTCCATCGCTTGAATTATCTTAATATATTTAAATGAAAATATAGCAAATAACAAAACAATTAATTTTTTTAATAAAGTTCTTCTAAGCATCCTTTTTATATTAATAACATATATATATTTATTAAATTGATTAACAACCCTAGTTATACTAAATTCAATCTAATATTTTTATTCAAATGATTAATATAAATCTTATAAAAAAAGCAAAAAAAAATTTATCTGAATTTGTTGAAAAGACTCCGGTAATAAAATCTCATAGCTTAAGTGAAATAATAAATGGAAAAGTTTATTTAAAATTAGAATCTCTTCAAAAAACTGGCTCATTTAAACTCCGTGGTTCTACAAATAAATTATTGAATTTATCAAATGCTGAAAAAAAGAAAGGCGTTGTTGCAGTTTCAACTGGCAATCATGGTAAAGGTGTTGCGCTGGCAGCAAAAAATTTAGGTATAGAAGCAACTATTTTTATGTCAAAACTGGTACCAAAAGATAGGTTAAAAGCAATAAAAAATCTTGGAGCTAAAGTAAAAATAATTGGAAAAACTTCCGATGAAGCAGAGTTAGAAGCTAATCAGTTTGTAAAAAAAACAAAAAAAATAATGGTTCACCCATTTGACGATCCTTTTGTAATAGCTGGCCAAGGTACAATTGGATTAGAAATGCTTGAACAATTTCCTAAACTTGATACTGTTGTAGTTCCAACTTCTGGTGGAGGATTAATAGGGGGAATAGCTCTTGCAATCAAAACTATGAAACCAAAAGTAAAAATTATTGCAGTTTCTATGAAAGAAGGAGCTTCAATGTATCAAAGTCTAAAAAAAGGTTATCCTGTGGATGCAGAAGAAAAAAAGACACTTGCTGATAGTCTAGGAGGAAGTATTGGGATAAATAATCACTATACCTTCAAAATAGTACAAAAGTATGTGGATGATTTTGTGGTAATAAATGAAAAACAAATAGCAAGCGGAATAAAATTCAATTTTGAAAATCATAAGTTAGTTACAGAAGGCGCAGCTGCTACAGGAATAGTAGTAATTAGAGATAAATTATCAAAATATCTGGGAAAAAATATTATGTGTCTAATTTGTGGTGCAAATATTAATGCACAAACTTACATCAAAACAATTAAATGACTTTAATTTTAAAGCAGGAGGAATTGAAAAATTGTGTTTCTATTTCAGTTGAAGGAATAAAGGTTATAGAAGACGCATTTAAAAATTTATCAGAAGGCAAAGCTATAATGCCCCCTATAATGAGATTGGATATAGAGGAAAATAATGGTGAAGTAGATGTAAAGACCGCTTATATTAAAGGATTAGACAGTTTTGCTATAAAAATGAGTCCGGGTTTTTTTGATAATCCAAAAATAGGTTTGCCTAGTACAGGAGGTCTGATGGTTTTGCTAAGTTCAAAAACAGGGACACTTGAAGCTGTTCTTTTAGACAAAGGTTATTTAACAGATATTAGAACAGCAATAGCTGGTGCAATTTCATTAAAATATTTAGCAAAAGAAGAAATTTCTACTATCGGAATTATAGGAGCTGGAGCACAAGCAAAATTGCAGTTAGAGGCTTCAATGCTTGTAAGAAAACCAAGTGAGTTAAGAATTTGGTCAAGAGATTCTATGAAAGTAAAAAGCTTTATTGAAGATGTAAATAAAAAATTTGACATAAAAACTGTAATTGCAAAAAATACTCAAGAAGTAACTGAAAATTCTGAAGTTATAATCACCACTACTCCATCAACAATTCCTTTGATTAAATCTGAATGGCTACACCCTGGTTTGCATATAACTGCGATGGGATCTGACGCGGAACATAAAAATGAATTGGATCCTGAAATTATAAAAAAGGCTGATATGTACGTCTGCGATGCACAATCTCAAACTGTAGTTCTTGGTGAATTACATCATGCAATAAAAGCAGGATTAATTGAAAAAAATACTAAATTTACAGAAATTGGCGAAATCATAAAAGGCTCAAAAGAAGGTAGAAAAAAGGATCAAGAAATAACAATCTGTGATTTAACCGGTACAGGAATACAAGATACGGCTATTGCACGTTTAGCTTACAAAAAAGCCTTAGAAAAAAAATTGGGTTTTAAATTGTAATCAAACTATTTCTTTTAAAATTTCATCAGTTTTTCTTATTCTACAGTATCCCTTGACACCAATTAATGATTCATCATGCCTTTGTTGAGAGTGTGTGGCGCAAGCATCTTCTATTAATGTTACTAAAAAGCCTCTGTCACAACCATCTCTAACAGCTGTCTCGACACATTGATCAGTAACTATTCCCATAATCATCAAATATTGTATTGATAAATTTCTTAAAACATATTCAAAATTTGTGGAATTAAATAAACTTGATGATGTTTTGGGAATAATGATTTCATTTTCTAAAGGCTTCAAATCATCAACAACTTCAGCTTGCCATGATCCTTTAGCAGCAAAAATACCTGAAATTTTATAATCTAAACCCCTATCTCTTCCATCTAGTGTTAAACTTTCAACGACTGTGTAAATAACTTCAATTTTTTTACTCCTACATTTTTCAATTAATTTTTTTCCATTTGGAATGACTTTATTTTTTATTCTATCAAATAAATACTTATCCTGAGGATTATTTTTAATGAATTCTTCGTTATACTCGCCTTTTTGCACATCAACTATTAAAAGTGCTGTATTTTCATTTTCAATTTGTTTTTGTCGAAACTCTATATTTCCTTTTAAAGGAATTGATTCAATATCAGTTTTTTTGATCATATTAAATTTCTCTTATTGTAATATAATAATGCATCTTGATACTTTTTAACAGAAGTTTCAATATTTTTATGATCAATTACTTTCTTTAATAACTTTTCAATTTTTTTTGACCATTTAGAAACACCAGATTGTGAATTAATTAAATCCTGTCTTATTTCTAACAAAATACACGGCAACCCATTTGATTCTGCAAAATAAGGTATTGAAAAGTCACCTTTTAAATTGCATTTGTATGGTTTGTTTATACCTATTTTAATTGTCTTGTTCTTATTCAATTCTTTTTTTAATAATGTAAATAATCTTTTTTCTTTTCTAAATAATAAACCTAGGTGCCAAGGTCTAAATTTACCATTGTATACTGGAGTAAAACTATGAACCGAAATGATAATAGGTACTATATTCTTTTTCATTCTAATTTTTAAAATATTTTGAATTTTTGTTCTATAAGGGATGCAATATTTTTTTGCTCTTTGAATTTTTTCTTTTTTTGACAACTTTATATTACCAGGAATTATGGTATTCTCACTTTTTTTTATAAATGCTTCTGGCACAGCAAAAGGTCTATTACAATCAATCAATAAACGTGAATAGCCAGATGTAATCAAAGTTGCGTTTAAGTTTTTAGATAATTTTTTTGATAAATTCATCGCGCCAATATCCCAACCAATATGTCTTTTAATTTCATTGGGATTTAATCCAAGATTATTATACTTTGATGGTATGTGATTTGAAGCATGGTCACACAAGATAAGCAGCCTACTAGCTGCATTTACATTAAATATTTTATATGGTTTTTTAATTTTATTTTTCATTAAAAATTAAAAATTTTCCATATATCTTTCTCTTTCCCATGGATGAACATAAGTTTCAAACTGTCTTAATTCAGTTTCTTTTAATTTGACAAATTCTTCAAAAATAATCTTACCTAAAGATTTTTTTATAATTTCATTTTTTTTCAAATAAGATAATGATTCTGACAGTGATCTTGGTAAAACAGCGATATCTTTCTCCGAACCTTTGTCTGAAATTAATCCTGCATCTATTGTAACTGGTTTGGGCACTTTGAGGTTATTTTCAATACCGTCTAACCCTGCTGTTAAAACAGCGGCCAAATATAAATAAGGGTTAATTGCATTGTCACCATGTCTAAGCTCAATGTGCTTTCTATCACCCTTGCCTGGCACTCTAACTAGAACTGATCTATTTTCAGCTCCCCAACATATGTGTGCTGGTGACCAAGATCCTGGTAATATTCTCTTGTATGAATTTACTGTAGGACATCCCAATGCAGTTAATGAATGTGCATTTTTAAGAAGTCCAGCTACAAATTTTTTTCCTAAATCTGAGAGTGGGTCTTGATCATCTTCTGCACAACTTATTTCTTTTTTTTCAGTTTCATCCCATAAACTAATATGCAAATGCAATCCATTTCCAGGCAAATGAAAAAAAGGTTTGGGCATGAATGTTGCTATAAAGTTATTATCCCTTGCAAGAGAAATTATAAAGTCTTTAAAATTTATATAATTGTCCGTGCTTTTTATTGGATTATCATATTTCCATGTAGCTTCGTACTGTCCAGGTCCATATTCTTTACCTAGCTGTTCAATTAAAATTTCACTCTTGCTAAACAAATCATTAAAATTTTCCCAGAAAGAATTAAACTTATCGATACCCGATATTGTAAACATTCCGTCTTCACTTATAGGTGTGTATTCATTTTTTTCATTTTTGTTATATAATGAAAATTCAGGCTCATAACTTACTTTGATCTTTATTCCCCTATCTGAAAAATTATTTATTATATTGCTCAATTTTGTTCTAGGACATCCTTCCCATTCAGACATATCATTATCTCTCATAATACAGTTTAATCGAGCTGTTCCTTTTCTATGGGGTAACACTGTATAACTTTCAGAATCAGGTACAGCAAGGAAGTCTCCTGTATTAGCTAAAAACTTTGCGTCATCTACAAAATGATCGTCAAGACCAAAACTTAAATTAGCTTTGGCAAAAACAATACCATTTTTAAACACGCTATCAAATTTGTGTTCTGGCACGTATTTTCCACATAAACGCCCACTATAATCACTGTAACAAATTTGAAGATTGTTTATTGAGTCAGATTTTATTTTTTTAATTATATTTCTCATAAGCTTTATCCATTTAATCTAATTAACAAAAAAACTTTTTGCTTCTTCTAAATTTACGACATGGCAATATATCATATTTATTATTTCTAGCTCATGCTTATGTAACTCGTCTGTAGCTGCAGCGCAACAATCTTCAATCACTATTACATTAAAACTTTCATCAACTAAACTTCTGACAGTTGAAGAGACACACTGATCAGTAAATATTCCAGTACACACTACATTTTTAATTCCCATATTCCTTAAAATAAGCCTTAAATTTGTTCCTGTCAGCGCACTGTCTGTTGTTTTCATCATAACAATATCATCAGGATCTGGTTTAAGTTCGTCTACTATTTGACCACTTGGAGTATCTTTTGGGAGAAGAAGATAATTAAAACCTGGTTTTTTTTGACTTAATGATCTATCAAGACCGCTATCCTTATGACATGCTATTCTAGCAAAAATATTTTCAACCTTTTTGTTTCTTGTGAAAGATATAAATGACTTTATATTAGGTATTACAATATCTTTCATTCTATCATAGAAAGGTTGCCATTCATCATTTTCTTCTTTGTTATCTTTTGGCTCCAAATACGTCTTTTGTACATCAATTATTAGATGAGCAGTTTCATCTGCTTTTAAAACAATATCTTCGGGATCTTCAGCATATTTGTAATAGAAACTTCGATGTCTTTTTTTCCAATTCATATTTTACTCCTTTTTTTTAAAATATTTCTTTTTTATTATTTCACCAATTTCTAAAAATGGAAATAAACCTTTTGGCTTTGTTACTAAAAATACAATCATTGTGATAGATAAAACTATTTCAGTTAAACCTATGAATTCAAATTTAATTGCATCACTAAACTTTATTACTTTTTCTACCCAACGAAGAAACTCATAACCAATAGTTACAAATATAGCTCCTGCTATAGCGCCGGTCACAGTAAAAGAACCTCCTATAATTATCATGGATATTACAAGAAAAGTTTCTTTCAAATAAAAAGATTTCGGTGAAAAAGAGGTAATAAAATGTCCCCACAAACCTCCTGCTATTCCCGCTAAGAAGGCACTAACTATAACTGCAAACCATCTAAGATAAACTGTATTTGCACCTATAGATTCTGCTGCAACCTCATTATCCCTAGTTGCGCGAAGTAATAAACCAAAACGAGAATTTTTGTATAAAAATGCAATAATCACTGCAGCAAAAGAAAAAATCATTGCTAATTCTAATGTTGTTGCTTTTGGCACACCAAAAAAAGTTCTTGGACCATTTGTTACAGCGCTCCATCCAACTACTATTGAATGTATAACCATTAATACAGCAAATGAAGTGATTACAGCAGCAGCATCATTTAATCTCATTAAAGGTAATGTTAAAATTGCAGCAATTATTGCAGCAAATAATCCGCCAATAAAAATGCAAACTATTGGATCAAACGTTGTGACTTGAATAAAATTATAAAGATCAGGAAGAGCCATACTTTTCATTTTTACTGGTATTGAAAATATTCCTGATGCATATGCTCCAATACTCATATATCCTATATGTGCAAAAGACAAAATTCCTGAGTTACCCATAAATACCTGGAGCCCTACCACAAGAATAATGTAAATAAACAAATTGGTAACTATTCTTTCAAAAATTGCAGTCCCCATATATAGGTTTAATAAGTAAATAATAATGAATATTCCTAAAAAGAATAAAATATTTACTATGTTATCATTTGAAAAACTTTTCATTAAGTTCTTGCTCCTGTAGCAGGTCCTTTAATTAATCCTTGAGGTCTAATTAAAAGAATTAAAATAACAAATGAAAATGTAAATGCATCTCTAAATTTTAGAATATCTTGAGGAAGTAAATAATTAAAACTCATATCTATAAAAGCAAGTATAAAACCTCCTAACACAGCACCTTGGATACTTCGCATTCCACCTATTACAGTTGCTATAAAAGCTATTAGAAGTGGCTCTAAACCTATTCCTGGAAAAACCATTGCAATTTTACTCATCCATAATGTTCCAGCAATGCCTGCCAACAAACCACTTAAAGCAAAAGCGGTAGTTATAACCAAGTTAGCAGGTATGCCTAACATTCTTGCCATATTAAAATTTGTTGCAGATGCTCTCATTGCAAGTCCTATTAATGATCTTTTCATAAATTGATAAAAAATAAATAAGCAAACAAAAGCAACTAAGATTGAAATTAAGTTTCTGACTGGTGTTATAACACCTAAAAATTGTACACTATCTGATAAAAAACTAGGCATTGGTACATTTTTAGGTTTTGCTGAAATAAGCAACAAAGCTGCATTTTGAAGCAAGGTCGCAAATGCAAAAGATGTTATTAGAACTGCTGTAACTGACTTTTCCCTTACAGGTCTAAAAGCGACATAATCCGTGGCAATTGATGTAAATATACACATTATAATTGCTATAAAAGACATAAAAAACCAAGGAAATGGACTGCCCTTCAACAGAAAAATTGAATAACCAATAACTAGAACTAATTCACCATATGCAAAATTTACAAGTTTCAATATTCCGTATACCAATACTAATCCAAGTGCAAAAAGAGCATATAGACTACCAAGACTTAAAACATCAACTATAAACTGCAATATCATTTCTATTCACCAAAATAAATTTTTTTAAAATCTGTTGTATCTTTTAATTCTGATGCATTTCCAGATGAAACTATTTCACCTAATCTTAAAAAATACACCCTGTCTGCAATTGATAAAGCCTTCATCGCGTGTTGTTCGACCAATAAAATAGTCAGATCAGAATTTTTTTTCAATTGAGCAATGTGTTCATAAATTTTTTCAACAATAGTTGGAGCTAATCCAAGTGAAGGTTCATCTAGAAGCAACATTTTTGGAGTTGACATTAATGCTCTACCAATAGCTAACATTTGTTGCTCGCCTCCAGATAAAGTACCTGCTACTTGATTTTTTCTTTCAAACAATATTGGAAAAAGATCATATACATCTTCTTTAGTTTGTTTAATAACTTGTGATTTTTTACGATTTATATAACCACCTAAAACTAAATTTTCTTCCACTAGCAAATCAGGAAAGATATCTCTATTTTCTGGCACCGTTGCAATTCCTAAAGAAAGAATTTTTTCTGGTGATAATTTTGTTATAGTATTTCCCAAAAACTCAACTTCACCCTCACCCTTGTTAGAAACACCGGCAATTGATAAAAGTGTGGATGACTTTCCGGCACCATTTGCTCCTAGCAATACTACAGTTTCCCCTTTAGCTACATACAAATCTACTTTTTTTACAGCTACTACTTCTCCATAATTAACTTTTAAATTTTTTACTTCTAATATATTCATGATCAAAAATCTTTGCCTAGATATGCTTTAATAACTTCAGGATGTTTTTTAATTGATTCTATTGAACCCTCTGCAATGGTTTTTCCAGACTCTAACACGTGCAATCTATTACACAATTTCATAATTAATGACATATCATGATCAATAATTAGAATACCTACATTAAATTTATCTGGAATTACATTTAGAGTATTTAGTAATATTTCAGATTCATTATCATTCATTCCTGCTGCAGGCTCATCCAAAAGTAAAAAATCAGGATTAGTCGCCATTGCCCTAGCAATTTCTAATCGTCTTCTGTCTCCATAATTCAAAGTGTTAGCTAATTCATTCTTAATTTTATTTAAACCTATATAACTGATAATTTCATTACAATAATGATTTTTTTCAATATTATTCTTATTAGTAATTAATGAAGCTGATTTTACATTTTCAAAAACTGATAATGAATCAAAAGTTCTAACAATTTGAAAAGATCGGGCTAAACCATTTCTAACTCTTAGTCTTGGTGGCATTGTAGTTATATCCAAGTTATCTTTTTTTACTGTTCCCTCATTTGATTTTAATTGACCGCCTAAAACATTTAACAATGTCGTTTTCCCAGAACCATTTGGCCCAATCAAGCCAACTATTTCATTAGTTTCAACAGAAAGAGAAACTTTGTCTAGGGCTCTTAATCCAGAAAAATCTACAGTAATATTATTGCAAGCAAGCTTCATAAATATTTTACTTATATAAAAAAGGGGGATATTTCCCCCTTTTTCTTTTTAACTATTATTAGGGTGCTGGAGGATTTTCAGGATTTCTCCAACCTAAAAATGATGGCACTCCTTCATTCAATGCCACTAATGCAGCAGCTTTATAAGGATAATGTCCATCCGCAGCGTTGCTATAGTCTAAATCTCCAGTTAATAAATTAAATTCATTATCTTCAAGAGCTTTAGCTACTGCAGCACCATCAGTTGTGCCTGCAATTTCCGCGGCTTGTGCAAACAACATAACAGTATCCCATCCTGTAGCAACAAACGCTGTATCAGGAGCTGAGCCATGGTAATCAGTATATAGTTTTACAAACTCTGGCATATCAGGGTGTCCCTCTGTTCCTTGCATCCAAGTATGAGTAACAAAATAAACATCAGATCCAAATTTTGCTCCTAATGCTTCCCAAACTCCTGGATCATCATATGAATCACCTCCTAGAACAGGAGCCGTGATACCAGCTTCCCTTAAAGTTTTAGTAATAAGAGCAATATCTACTCCATAAGAAGATATAAAAATTACATCTGGTTCTTCATCCAAAGCTTTGAGCCTTGCTAATTGTGCAGAAAAATCATTATCTCCATTAGTATAAGTATCCTCTAATAAAATTTTTCCACCAATTGCATCAAAGTGTACTAAAAAGTATTCTGACAAACTTCTTGTGTAAGCAATAATTTGGTCAGTAACAACATAAGCTGTTTTCCATCCCATTTCATTATAAGCAAACTCTGCAGCTGTTGCGCTCATAGTTGTATTCCACATTGATAATGTAAATTGTTTATCCCCTAGAGACCACGAGCTATACAATGGATCAGAAGCACATAGAGACATTCCTACAACTCCAGCATTTTGAGCTGCTGTACTTGCTGGACCACCAAAGTCAAAATCGCATGGTGCAATTATAAATTCAGCACCTTGATCTAAAACCTCTAAAGCTGAATTACCAACTGTCGCTGGATCCGACTTCCCATCAAGATTAACAAACTTCACTGGTCGTCCTAATATACCACCTTTCTCATCATTAAGATATTTTACAGCTACTTTTGCACCATTTATTCCTGGCGTATCAAGAGGAGCTTGCATACCTGTCTCACATGCAGCGCCTCCGATAAGTAGTTCTTTAGCATTTACAGTAAATCCACTTGTTATTAAGAACATAAAAGTAGAAATAAGTATAATTGCTAATTTATAAGTATTTTTCATTTTTCCTCCCAAAATGTTTGCGCTAAAAACCTACTATTAACTGGATTGATTATTACTGAAAAAAAGAAGAAAGTCTAATTAAAAAAAATCAGGTAAAACTGGGAATATATTAGGAATTATATGATTATTATTAATAAATTTCATAGTTAATTTTCAGTTTCACCAACCTGTAAAAGAAGAAATTTTTTCATCGGAAACTAATCCCTTAGAAACGTCAGTGAATGATTGGTCAAGTATTTCAAGACCTTGCATTGCTTCATTTTCATTTAAAATCAGTGGAGGTGTTAATTCCAAAACATTTGATCGCATACCTACATAAAAAATCACTAGTCCTAATTCATAAGCTCTATAAACAACTTTTGCTGTTTCTTTTTTTGCCTCTAATTTATTTTTAAATCTATCATTCACCAATTCTACACCGATAGCCAATCCTCTACCCCGAACATCACCTATTAAATCATGTTTATTTGAAAGTTGTTTAAGGCCATTTTTTAAAATATTTCCAATATTTTTTGCATTTTCAATCAAGCCTTCTTTTTGAATTGTTTTTAAAACTGATCTTCCCGCTGAAACGGAAACTGGATTGCCTGATGTTGTCATTATTGAAAAAGCTGGAGCAAAATCCATTAAATCCGCTGGTCCTACAACTGCAGACAAAGGCAGTCCCCCACCCAGTGCTTTACCAAAACATATGAGATCCGGTGAAAGACCCTCATGTTCGAACGCATGCATTAAACCAGATCTACCTAGACCAACTTTAACCTCATCTACAACTATAAGTATTCCATGTTTTTTACATCTTTCTTCTAGTGATTTTAAAAAACCTTTTGGAGGAACAATCACGCCCCCATCAGATTGTATTGGTTCAATAAATACCGCTGCAACTTCTTCTGGAGGGCTTGTGGTAGAAAAAAGTTCATCTAGTTTTTTTAAAATCTCTAAACTTAAGTCCCCATCATATTGAGGTCGATAAGGATTTGGATATGGAAGATATGCCACTCCTTCACGTGCTGCATTGTGTTGTTGAGAACTATGACCAGATACTGAAATTGAACCTGTAACCCCCCCATGATATGCTCCATAAAAAGTAATAAATTTTTTCCTACCAGTTGCAGTTTCTAATAGTCTCACTATTGTATCATTTGCATCTGAACCAGAATGTCCAAACCATACTTTTTTTTCAGCATTGCCTGGAATAATTGATAATAATTCTTCTGCTAACAAAACAGCTGGCTTTGAAGCATAAGACAGTAAACTTGATGAAGCCATATTTTTTGAAGCACTGAATACAGCCTCAGCAATAGCGGGATGACTGTAACCCAAACCTGCTGCACCCCAAGAACCAGCAAAATCTAAAATTTCCCTCCCATTTTCTTCAATAATATAACATTTTCTCCCGCCTACAGGTGAAACTGGAAAGAACCTAATTTTTTCTATTCCAGCTATTACTTTGTTATCTCGATCAATAAGATCATTTTTCATTGTTCTTATATTTTCATTGTTTAAAATGAATGTCCAGTATTATATAAAATTATAATTTATAATTAATCTATATTAGATGAAAAATTTAACAAAAAAATCTATATACGGCTTTGATTTTAATGAATTTCAGAAAAGAATAAATAAAGCTCATAAAAAGATGAGTGAAAGAAAAATTGACGCCCTTTTAATTACATCCCCACATAATTTTAGATACTTCACAGGTTTTGATTCGTATTTTTGGGAAAGTCCCACTAGGCCATGGTTTTTGCTAATACCTCTTAATAAAGATCCGATTGCAGTGATTCCTACTATTGGAATTAGTGCATTAAAAAAAACCTGGATAAACAATATTCAATTTTGGCAATCACCCAATCCTGACGATGAAGGAGTTACAAAACTAGCAAGTGAAATAAATAAGTTAACTAACAAGTTTGGAAAAATTGGAATTGAAATGGGTAATGAGAGCACATTGAGAATGCCGCTAAAAGATTATTTTAATTTACAAAAAAAGATAAAAGGATTTGCTTTAGGGGACGGGTCAAAATTACTTTGGGAATTAAGATTAATAAAATCAGAAGAAGAAATAAAAAAAATAAAATTCATCTGCAATATTGCAAGTGAAGCTTATGAAAATATTCCGAATGTAACTCATATTGATGAAACAGAAAGGGCAATTTGCAATAAACTAAAAATCGACTTGATTAATAGAGGTGCGGATCATATAATTTTTATGTCCTGTGCTTCTGGCGAGATAGGTTTTGATCAAATAATATACGATCCCACTGACAAAGTTTTAGAAAAAGGAAAAATACTTTTTATTGATACAGGTTCAACTTTTGATGGTTATTTTTGTGATTTTGACAGGAATTTTGGTTTTGGCACAATTAATGAAAATGTAAAAAAAGCTTATAAAGTGACTTGGGATGCGCTAACAAAAGGTATTGAGGAAGCCAAACCTGGAAAAAAGTGCAGTGATATATATAACGCTATGAACAAAGTATTGGTTGAAGCAGGATCGGTTGGAAACGGTGTGGGAAGAATGGGCCATGGTTTTGGTTTGCAATTAACTGAACCCCCATCTATTATGGCTAATGATAATACTGTATTAAAAAAAGGAATGACACTTGCAATTGAGCCAGTATTTGAATTTGAATCAGGTAATATTCTTGTTCAAGAAGAGGACGTTGTCATTACTGAAGCTGGAAATGAAATTATTACTAAAAGATCTCCAAAAGAAATACCGATAATAAAATGAATGAAGAATTAATAAAAGAAACACAAAAACTAGTAACGTTCGAAAGCTACCCCGGGAAAGAAAAAGAAGTATCTGATTACGTTGAAATATTAATGAAAAAACTTGGTTTTAGAGATGTCTTTAGAGATGAATATGGAAGTGTTTTTGGCTTCATCGGTCCAAAAAAAGATACGACATCAATTCTTTTTGATTCCCATACTGATGTTATGCCTGTCAGAGGTAACTGGATTCATCCTCCATTTGGGGGGGAGATAAGTGATGGTAAATTATATGGACGGGGATCAACTGATATGAAAGGGTCTCTATGTTGTTCAATTTTTGCAGCAGCAGATGCTCAAAAAAATAATACTTTACAAAAACAATACGTTGTAAGCGCATCAGTCTTAGAAGAAGAAATTGAAGGAATTGCTCTAGGAAAGGTTATGGATAAAGTAAAACCTGAAAATGTTGTCATTTGTGAACCGTCAAAATTAAAAATAAAACTTGGGCATAAAGGTAGGATTGAATTCTTGCTTAATGTTAATGGCAAAACTTTCCATTCAGCTTTTCCAAATAAGGGAGTGAATACAATTCATTTAGCTGGCAAGGCAATTACGGCATTAGAGAATATGAAATTTACGAACTCTCATGAAATGGGTGAAGGGGTTCTGACACCAACGGGCGTTATTACGAATTCTAACACGAGTATGGCTCCGTCAGAAACGGCTATAAGATTTGATAGAAGAACTGTTCCAGGGGATACAGACGAACTTGTTGAAAAAGAGATTATGGATATAGTAAATAAAATAGATCCAAATGCGTTTTCACTGAAAATAGAAAAATCAAAAACTATTACCTACACTGGAGAAGAAATAATCTGTAAAAAGACCTTTCAACCGTGGACTTTAGATAAAAACCACAAACTTACAAAGTCACTAATAGAAGCGGTGAAAAAAAATAATATTGAAATAGATATGGGATATTGGGGATTTTGTACTAATGGTGTTGAGTCAATGGGGAATAGACAAGTAAATACCATAGGCTTTGGACCAGGAAATGAAGAATTAGCGCATACTACCAACGAGTATGTGGAATTAGAACATCTAAATAAAGCATATGAAGTATATAAAGACTTAATTTTGATAGAAGATAATACCATTTAGCAATTATACGATTCATTATTTTATTTTAGTTTTAAATTAGAATAACTCTAAATTAGAATTTAAATAATTAATCTAAATATATTTTATTTTTATTTATTTAAAAAAGAAAAAGTCCAGCTAGAATCATTCAAAACTAAGGAGACCATAATGTATAAATTTTTAATTTCAATTTTTTTTGTTTTATTATTTAATAATAATCTATTTGCAAAGAATGAAGTAAATGTCTATTCATATAGACAGCCTATATTAATTGACCCTTTCTTTGAAGAATTTACTAATTCTACTGGTATAAAAGTAAATGTTCTACATGCAAAAAAAGGGCTGCTAGAAAAATTATTATCAGAGGGTGAGAATACACCTGCAGATTTAGTTTTAACTGTAGATATTTCAAGATTGAATCAATTTGTTGAAAAAAATCTATTACAATCAATAAATTCTAAAGTTTTAGAAAAAAATATACCATCTCATCTTCGGGATACTAAAAATCGTTGGTTTGCTCTGTCTAAAAGAGCTCGAATTGTTGCTATTTCTAAAGAAAGAATAAATCCCAATGCAATAAAAAGAATTGAAGATTTAGCTGATCCAAAATGGAAGGGAAAAATATGCACTCGTAAGGGCAGCCATGTTTATAATAGATCATTATTGGCTTCTATAATTGCAGCCAATGGAGAAGAGTTTGCTGAAAATTGGGCAAAAAATTTAGTTTCAAATTTAGCAAGAAGTCCGGAAGGTAATGATAGAGCACAAGCCAAAGCAATATATGAGGGAGTGTGTGATATAGCTTTAATGAATACATATTATTATGGAAAGATGAAATTTAACGAAAAAAATCCTGAACAAAAAGAATGGGCTAAGGCAATTAATATTGTCTTCACCAATCAAGCTGATAGAGGTAATCACATTAATGTTGCTGGTGGAGGTGTTGTAAAATATTCAAAAAATAAGAAAAATGCTATTTCTTTATTAGAATTTTTAACAAAACCTAAGGCGCAATCATTATATTCATCTATGAATTATGAATATCCGGTAAATCCAACAATGTCTTTAAACAGTGAACTAAAATCTTGGGGAGAATTTAAAGAAGATAAATTAGATGTGGAAAATTTAGCTAAACTAGCCCCTAATGCTCAAAAAATCATTGATAGGGTTGGCTGGTAAACTATAAGTGTAATAGTTTTGAATAATTGGAATATCTGGTCAGTAAATGTAATAGTAATTGCTGTAATAATTATAGCACCTGTAATAGCTATTTTTTATTCAGCATTACTTGGCGATACCTCTCTATGGCCACACCTTTTTTCTACAGTTTTACCAAGATATACAATTAACACTTTTATTCTTATGATTGGAGTGGGATTATTAAGTTCTTTATTTGGAATTTCTACAGCTTGGATTGTTACTAGATATGATTTTCCATTGAAATCAATTCTTGAATGGGCACTACTACTACCTGCAGCTATTCCAACCTACATCATTGCATATACTTATACAGATATTTTTGAATATGCGGGTCCAATTCAAGGTTTATTAAGGGATATTTTTGGATGGAATAATTCACAAGATTATTGGTTTCCTAACATAAGGTCAATGGGAGGCGCTATTTTTGTTATGTCATCAGTTTTATATCCGTATATATTTTTAATGGTAAGAGTTTCTTTCTTATCTACTCCTGTATCATATTTTCAAACAAGTTTAATTCATGGAAAAAATGTTTTTTTTAATGTTGCTCTTCCTTTAGCAAGACCAAGTATTGCTGCTGGTTTAGCTTTGGTATTGATGGAAACAATTTCTGATTTTGGTACAGTGGAATATTTTGCAATAGATACCCTGACATTAGGAGTATTTAATGTTTGGTTAGGAATGAATAGTCTGTCAGGAGCATCGCAAATATCTTGTGTATTATTTTTAATTGTCGTTATCTTGTTAACATTAGAGTACAGTGCTAGAAAACGTCAAAGATTTTATGAAAAAAGTAGCGGTCAAAACACATATAATCCAATTAAAGTTAGAGGTTTTTTTGCAATGCTAAATATTATAGTATGCTTAATCCCTCTTATTCTAGGATTTATAATTCCAGTAACAGTACTTTTAAGTTTTGTCATCAAAGGTTTTGCGGTTATTGATTTAAATAGTATAATTTCTACAACTTTAACTAGTATTTCTCTTGCGGTTATTTCATCCTTACTTGTAATTACTTTATCTACACTAATGATAATAGTGAGTACTTACAAATCAAATAATTTTCATAAAATCATAATATTTTTATCATCATGTGGTTATGCATTTCCTGGAGTAATTTTAGCTGTTGGAGTGGTGGTATTTGTAGGTTGGCTTAATGATATTATATATTTCAGAATTAATTATTTCACAGGAGGAATAATGATATTATTATTTGCTTATACAATAAGATTTTTAGCTGTAGGTAATGCTGCAATCAAGTCCGGCATAACAAAAATTCCTCCAAATTTAATAGATTCAAGTCGAATAATGGGTATGAAGTTTTTTAAAATAATTAAAATAATTATTACGCCTTTATTGTATACAAATATTATAGTAGGTGGAATTTTAATATTTGTAGATATATTAAAAGAATTACCAATTACCCTTCTTTTGAGACCATTTAATTTTGAAACTCTTGCTACATATGTTTACCAATATGCAAGTGATGAAATGCTTGAAGAATCCTCTCTGGCAGCTCTAATGATAGTAATAGCTGGAATTGGTCCTGTAATTTTATTAAATTCAATGATCAAAAGGTCAAGAAAAACAAAAGAAAAAGAGTCTTTTCTTTTTTAAAGAAATATTAGTATAAATAGCATTATGTCTTTATTGGAAATATCAAATTTAAATTACAATATAAAAAATAAAAAAATCTTAAGAGATGTGAATTTAAAATCCGATGAAGGAGGAATTACGTGTGTGCTAGGTCCATCAGGTTGTGGAAAAACTACACTCTTAAGACTTATTTCAGGTTTAGAAAAAGTACAAGAAGGAGAAATATCTCTTAATAATACAATAATTAGTTCCAGAAATTTTCATAAAAAAACTGAAAATAGGAATATTGGGTTTCTGTTTCAAGAATACGCACTCTTTCCTCATTTAACAGTTGAAGAAAATTTAAATTTTGCTGTTAAAAAAGAAGAAGGCAATAAACACATTATTGATGATATTTTGAATATTATAAAATTATCTAAAACAAAAAAAAGATATCCGCATGAATTAAGTGGAGGTGAGCAGCAGCGTATAGCATTAGCAAGATCTATTATTGCAAAGCCTGAATTATTATTACTTGATGAACCATTTTCAAATTTAGACTTAAATTTGAAAGAAGAAATCAGGGACGACACCTTGCACTTACTTCAAAGATTTAATATTTCTGCAATTGTTGTTACGCACGATCCCTTTGAAGCAATGTTTATGTCTAATAAAATTTATATATTCAACCACAACGGAAGTATTGTCCAGTCTGGAACTCCAAACGAGTTATATAACCATCCTAAAAATTCTTATGTAGCTGAATTCTTTGGGGAAACAAATAAGTTTTCAGGAAAAGTAAGTAATTCTAGTATAACAACACCAATAGGAAACATTCCTATTAACAACATGAAGGAAACTGATGATGTAGAAGTTCACATAAGACCGCAAGGCATTGAACTTACTGAAGAACAAACACCTGTAAATGGAATTAAAGGAACGGTAATGACATCAAAATTGATAGGTTCTTTTAGCTTAGTCCATTTATCAATTTTAGGTAATAACAATGAGATTATTCACGTCCATAGCCAAATGCCAGCAAGCTTTCTTCCGAAAGAATCCACTGCTGTTGGCATAAAAATTGATACAAATCAAATATTCGTATTTCCTAAGAAAAATTAATTTTTATTTTTCTTAAGGTTGTATAACAACTAGTATGACAATAAAAATTAAGATTAAAAATGGAATCTCATTTATGAATTTGAAAAATTTAGCTGAGTGAGTATTTTTATGGTTAGCAAAGTTTAAAATCCATTTACCACAAAACAAATGGTATACTGTAAGACCAATCACGAAAATTACTTTTAAAATTATCCATTGCTGAACACCAACGTAGGAAAGTAATAATAATCCAGATACCCAGGTAAGTATGGCTGCAATATTACATATAATATTGTAAAGTCTTTTTTCCATTATTTTAAATGTCGAATATGTTTCTTTAGTTATTTTCGGATCAGCATGATAAACGAACAATCTTGGTAAATATAATAAGCCTGCCATCCAAGATATAACGCTTAAAATATGTATTATTTTTAAAACATTAAAAGTCATATTAATCCCATTTTGCCAGAGGAGGCATTGACATTAAAATTGCATCAACATTACCACCTGTTTCAAGGCCAAATCTTGTTCCTCTGTCATAAAGTAAATTAAATTCCACATATCTGCTTCTTTTTCTAAGTTGAGTATCTTTATCTTCTGGTGTCCAACTTTTATTCATTAAATTATTAATTAAATTGATTGCATATTCTTTAAAAAAAATACCGACGTCTTTTACAAAATCAAAATCTGGATTTTCTTTTCTGGGTTCTCCTTCAATTCTTTTTTGTAAAAAAAGATAATCAAAAAATATTCCCCCAATACCTCTTGGTTCAGCCCGGTGTTTTAAATAAAAATATTCATCACACCATTTCTTAAATTTATCATAGTATTCCTTATCATGTTTGTTACACATACTTTTTAACTGTTGGTGATAATCTTTTTCTTTTTCAAATAATAAACATGGTGTTATATCCATTCCCCCACCGTACCATTGTTTTTCTGTTTCTAAATACCGAGTATTGAAATGCATGGATGGAATATGTGGAGACTTTGGGTGCAACACAACACTGATACCTGTTGCATGGTATGATAAGTTTTCCTCAGTTCCTGGAATTTTATCTGCCATATTTTTATTAAATTTTCCCCCAACTCTTGAAAAATTTACTCCTCCTTTTTCAATTATTTTACCTTTAATTATAGTTCTATTTCCACCACCATCTTCATTAGCTAGCCATGAGACTTCAGGAAATTTATTTTTTTCAATTTTCTCTAATTCTGATACAATTTCGTCACGTAGATTTTCAAACCATTCTTCTGCTTCACTAAATTCTTGAGAGATATAAAATGCCATATTAAACCTTCCAACCTTGAGAGTGTTTTTTTATAATTGCTGAAATCATATTGATATGATTTTTAGAATCATTAAGACAATTAATATAATGATAACTATTACCTCCAGCTTTCATAAAATAATCTCTATTTTCTTCACCAATTTCTTCTATTGTTTCCAAACAATCCACGCTGAATCCAGGTGATAAAATATGAATATCTTTTATTCCTTGGTCTGGCAATTTTTTTAATGTTTCGTCTGTATAAGGTTGAAGCCATTCTTGGCTACCAAAACGACTTTGGAAAGTGGTCATCACATCTTCATCATTTAATCCTAGTTCTTCTTTTACCAAACGTGTAGTTTTCAAACAATAGCAGTGATATGGATCACCTTTCATCAAATACGATAATGGAATTCCGTGATAACTAAAAACAGTTTTTTGTGGTTTGCCCAATTCATTCCATTTATCCTTTATAGAATCAGAAACCGCTTTTATATAAAGATCCTCCTCAAAATAGTTATTGATAAACCTAATTTCTGGAATCCAACGCCATTTTTGAAGAATATTTGTTATTTTATCAAATGTACTTGCAGTTGTAGATGCGCAATATTGTGGATAGAGTGGAAAAACTAGTAGCCTTCTTACTTTCTGTTTTTTCATTTCTTCAAGAGCATCTTCTAAAGATGGATTACCATAGCGCATGCCTAAAATAAAAACAGTATTACCAAATTCACCCTTTAAATTTTTTTCAACCGCACTTACTATTTTTTTGGAATACACTAATAAAGGAGAGCCCTCATCTGTCCAAATTTTTTTATAGTTTTTTGCTGATCTGCGAGGCCTAATATTAAGAATAACTAATCTTAAAATAAGTTGCCATAAAAGTCTGGGTATCTCGATTACTCGTTGATCTGAAAGAAATTCCTTTAGATAAACTTTCAATGCGCTTGCATTAGGATAGTCTGGCGTTCCCAAATTTGTTAATAAGACTCCAGTTTTTTCTTCACTACCGTGCTCATAATCACTTTCTCCCACATATTTAATCATGTAAATTTATATGAATGTTTTTCTAATAGTTTCAATAAAAATATGCACATGCTCCTCATTAGTATCTTTGTTTATACCATGCCCTAAGCCACATATCCAACCCGCTCGTTGTTTTGAGGATAAAGAAATAAAATTATTACAAAAACTATTTAATTCCTTTTTGAAATCATTCAAATTTAATAATAAATTATTTTGATCAAAATTCCCTTGAAAAAACTTGTTATGGTTATTTTTTAATAAGTTTTTTAAATCAATGGAGCTATCACAACCAAAACCTGGAAAGTCCAATTTACATAACTTTAAGTAGTTCTCATTTGATAAACCTTTAGCATAATAACCAATATTTTTAGATGAGTTTGCAGCTAGTTCACTTAAAAAATTTTTTAAATAGACTTCCAAATTTAATGTGCTGATGTCATCTAAACCGCTATCTAAAATCATAACAACTTCAGCTCCAGCTTTAATCTGCAAGTTTATATTCTTTTTTAAAAGAGGGATTAATACTTTTTCTAAATATTCATTAATAAAAATATCTTCACTCAAATTTATGTTTCTATTTTTGCCTAATGCATATCTTAATATTGTCCACGGTCCACCAACAAAACCTATAAGACTCTTATCATCAGATAATTTATTTCTAGTTAATTGCAATGCCTTTGCTTGAAATTCTAAAAAATTTATTGCATTTTCTACATTTTGATATTTTTTATAATTATTTTCATTCAATTTCTCTTTTAAAATTGGACCTGGGTCGAAAACAAGATCCATCCCTAAGCCTTCAAGAATAAACAGTATATCACTGAATAAAATTGCTAAGTCAAAATCAAATTCTCTAACTGGACCTAAAGCTACCTCAGCAGCTAATTCAGGAGTTTTGCATAAATTTTCAAATGTATGCTTTTTCTTTAAACTTTGATAATGTGTATGATATCTTCCTGCTTGACGCATAAACCATATAGGAGGGGTTTTCTGCTCCTTAACGTTCAAAGCATTTTGGAAACGTTTATTAGGCAAATAGCTCTAACTCCTTAGCTTTTCTGGCTCCATAAGTAATTATGAATTGAGCTCCAGCTCTTTTCATAACGTACCAACTTTCTTTAAGAGCTTCATTAAAATTAAGTAAATCTTTTTCAGCAGCAAGGGTTAAACCAGAATATTCACCGCTGACTTGATATGCGCCTACCATCATATTTGTCTGTTTTTTAATATCATCAATTAAATCTAGTGAATATAATCCGGGTTTTACCATCAATAAATCTGCACCTTCATTTGCGCATCTAAGAGATGCCCTTAATGCATCATTTTTATTTCTATAGTCTAATTGATACTGTTTTCTATTACCAAATTTAGGCGCTGATTCTGCTGCATGCCTAAAAGGTCCATAAAAATTGCTAGCAAATTTTGTACTGTAACTCATTATTGGAACAAAATTATGATTATTTTTATCAAGTATATTTCTTATTGCCTTTGTTCTACCATCCATCATATCACTTGGTGAAACCCCATCAATTCCTGCATTAACATAAGTTAAAGCCATATTTGATAATTCCAGTAAAGTTTGGTCTAAATTAATTTCATTATTATTATACAAACAACAATGTCCATGGTCAGTTAAAGAGCATAAACAAACATCTGCCCATAAAAAAATATCATTAGAAAAGCTGTCTTTTAAAGATTTAATTGCGGAACAATGGAAATCCAAATTGAAATTTCCTTGAGATTTTTTTTCAGGAACTAAAAATAACAAATAGTTTTTGCAATTTGATTTTAAATCTTTTTCAATTTGTTTTTTGGCTCGATCTAAACTCATAACATAATTATCTTGTAGTCCTGGTATTTCATTTGAATCTTTCACTTTTTGAGATATAAAAATAGGTTGAATAAGTTGATCTTGTAGAAAGTTAGTATCAACACACATATTGCGAATAATTTCGTTTTTCTTTAATCTTAAAATATTATTATTCATTTTAATATCTCTTTTTTCCAATCTTTATAAGAAAGATATATACTGATATTTTTATGATTTTTTATCATTTTTTTTATTTCTTTATATGTATTCCCAGGCCCAGAAGCATGCCTTGCTTTAAGTATTTTGGGCGAATTTGCAACTGCTAGTTTGAAAGCACTTGAGCTCATCCAATAAAAATCGGTCTTATTCTCTAAATTTTTCAAGTTTTTTCTCTTAATAAGCTTATAAGTTGGAATAATCTTTTTAATTCTCTTAGATCTTAATCCTTTATTATGAGTTAATTTTATCCATGGATATTTCACTAAAGATGAAATGTTGGGATCTAAATCTTCTCCCAAGCCATCAGCAGTTCCGTTTACCCATATTTTCTTTTTCGCGAGATGTTTCCAAGTTTTCATACCGCTTGTCCATATGATATTTGAGGAATTTAAATTAGATCCTTCTGGAAGTGCTGAAATTCTTGAAATAAAAATACAACTATTTTTTAGTTTATTTATTAGTCTAATACTTTTATCTAATACAACTCTATCAAACCACTTATATTCACTCAAATTTTTTGGAAATATTCTTTTATTTATTTTTTTAATTTTATTTACTTTAACTGTCTTAATTAAAGACCAATTCCAAAATTTTTTTCCATTATCTAATTCACCCTTTTCAGAAATGATATTACCAAAAGAAGTTGAAAAATAACTAGCTCCTATCTTTTGATGACACCCTCCTCCATATTTATTTAATTTTTTTCTTTCATTTACTACACATTTATAAGTGTCCTTATCATTAATAGAATTTATTATTTTAGATACTGATTTATTTTTTATTGAAACTTCTATTGCTAAAGCGCCTTGTCCGGGTGCAGCAGGGTTTTGGGAAATTGGAACAATCATCCAATTGGATTTTTGAATTATATTTTTTAATAATAAATAATTTTTCTCATATTTTTTTTCGAATTTAAAAGAAGACGGTCTACTGCTGCTTTAGCAACTATAAGCACATCTCCTTCATTGTTAAAATACTTCTTAAATCTAGTTGGTATATTTCCCCTGATGTTTTTAAATTTTATATTTTTTTTAAAAGGCAAATAATTTTCTAAAAATGGTTTCAAATTGTAACAACGACGCGGTGAAGAAGACAAAACTGTGATTGATCTTTTTTTTGACAGTTTATTTAAGTTGCTTTTTTTTACAAACAGAATGTCTCTTATATCGCCCCTTTTTAGTGTTCCGGCTATTTTTGTCTCTTTTCCAATATCTAATGGCAAATCCTTCCATGAATGAACTGCTAAATCACACTTGTTGGCAATTAATTCTCTTCTAATATCTTCAGTAAAAACCCCCTCGCTTTTCATTATTGATAAAGGAGTATTTTTATCAATATCTCCTTTGGTGCTTTTGGTTAAATATTTAATTTTGATTGATGGATATTTTTTTGTGATAACTTTGCCTACCATTCGTGCCTGAATCACTGCTAGGTCGCTTTTTCTTGAAAGAATTCTTATGATATTTTTTTTATTCATAGATTGTTGATATTTATTATAATAAAAATATATAATAATATATATTGTTTTATATTCTTAAAAAGAATATAGGAAAAAAACACGAAATGCTAAATTTCAATATATGTATTTAAATATTCTAAAACTGGAGGATTAAATATTATGAGTCATTATTCCATTGTTCAAGATATGGAAGTAGATATAGGTCGATTAAGAAAAGACTATGAAATAGTTAAAAATAAACTTGGTTTTTCCACTGATGACTCTAAAAACAGAGATTTTAATGCTATATGCGTCAATAGAAAACCTAATGATCCAAATTCTATTTCAGGAGGAAACATTAGAGGTTTGTATTGGACCCTACCAGATGAAACGGGAAAAGAGGAAAAACGATTAGATCCAGTTAATGAAGGGGAATATACTGAAATATGTCCTGAATTTGAAGGTACTTATATTGAAGACGTATATAATAAAATTTCAGAAAAATATAAAATAGGAAGAGTAAGACTTTTAATGAAACCGCCAAGGAGCTGTTTGTCATGGCATAGAGATCCTGACAAAAGATTACACATTCCAATAATCACAAATCCAGGTGCAAGAATGGTCATTGAAGAAGAATCTTTCCATATGCCGGCTGATGGAAAAATGTACATCACAGATAATACAAAATACCACAATTTTTTTAATGGTGGCGAGCAAAATAGAATACATTTAGTGGCTGTATTAATTAACCACTAGATTGTGTAGATAGATTTTGTAAAATTCTTAAGTTGTTACTGGCATTCTTTTTTTTCTTGCCCCTAGTCCATAAAATATAACTGCTAAAGTTACTACTCCTCCACCAATTATAGTTGTAAAACTTGGAACTTCATTTATACCTAAAATAGGTACCCAAACCCAAAAAACTCCGCCAACGACTTCCATCAATGAAAGTAATGCTAGTTCTGCTGCTGGCATATATTTTGCTCCTAAACTATAAAGTATAAGTCCAGAAGCAACAAATGAGCCATGAAGCAAGCTTAAATATACATTTATAGTTGGAATTGAAAAAGAAATTGATTTAAAATTTATAATTATCAGTGAAAATATTGAACAAAAAATTCCTGCCATAACCACTGTAGTAAATTTTGGTGTTTCAGGTTTCCACCTTATAGTTACTGTATAAACAGCAAATCCTGTCGCGGACAAAAAACCTAGTAAAGCTCCTAATGCTGATCCTCCTATTGAGTCATTAACAATCATTATTATTACCCCAACAAAAGCTATTATCATTGCAATTAATGTATTAAATCTAAGTTTTTCTCCAATTGTAAAATATCCAACTACCGCAGCTATAAATGGCATAGCTGCTAACATAAATAATGTAACAGCCGCTGTTGTCATTGTAATTGAAAAAATAAATCCCATAAAGGCGGTAGCTAAACAAATGCCTCCGAAAATACCTGAAAAACCTATTCTATAAAAATTTTTGTAAAAATTATATCCTTCTCTTAAAAATAAATATGAGCACAAAATTGTAGCGATAGAGATTCCTCTATAAAAAAGATATTGGGGTTGATATTGATTGGCATCAACCATATAGCGAACAATTATTGCTCCAAAACTCCATAATAATCCTGCAAAAAAAACAAGAAAAAAACCCTTTATGTAACTTTTGTCAATATTTCTAATAAAACTATTCATTGAGATATTTTAATACCTGTTTTTTTTGAAGTTGTAATCTTAAAATCTGAAACATTATCATTATAAATTTTATTTGATGTTTTTAAACTACAAGACTGCAAAAGAAAATTAATACAAATTAAAATTAACAGTAATTTGTGCATAATTTTTTATCTTGAAGTTAATTTTAATTCAATACGTCTGTTTTGCTTAAGATCATCTATAGAGCTTCCAGATGAAATCGGATGAAATTCTCCATATCCAGCTGCAGCAAGTTGGGCTGGATCAAAGCCTACTTGAATTAAAAGTTTTAGAACCGAGTTGGCCCTTGCTGTAGATAGCTCCCAATTTGAGGGGTAAAGGTAAGTACTGATTGGGATGTTGTCTGTATGACCCTCTACTTGAACAATCCAATCAATATCATCAGGTATTTGATCTGTTATCGATTTCAATGTTTCAGCAATTTTGATCATATTATTTTTACCTTCTTCTTGTAAATTTGCTGAACCTGAATCGAATAATAATTCAGATTCAAAAATAAATCTATCACCAACCACCCTAATATCTTCTCGACTTCCTAAAATTGCTTTTAATTTTCCAAAAAATTCAGATCTGTACTCCTGTAATTCTAAAACTTGACTTGTAAGAGCTTTGTTTAATCTTTCTCCTAAAACTTCAATTCTTAACTCTTTTGTAAGCCTATCTCTCTCACTAGCTTCTAAGGCAGCATTAAGAATTTCAATTTCTTCATTGATTTTAATTATTTGTTCTGAAAGTGAAGCAACTTGCTCAAGCGCACTTATAATGTTTGTTTCCTTTTCAATAACTAGTAATTGTGACTCTTCAGCCTTTTGAGTAAGTGTTTGTATTTCAGCTTTTTGTTGTGCAGTTTCTTCTTCGGATAAAGCTAGAATATCATTTAATTTTAATATTTTTTCTCTTAAAGAAAAGATTGTATTATCTTTTTCTATCAATGACTCATTAAGATTTGATAGCTGAGTATTTTTATTTTCTATTTCTTGAAGCCTAATTTTTAAATCTTTATCTTTTATATCAAGCTCTTTATTTAATTGCAAAAGCTCAGAATTTAAATTTGTTAACTGATTATTCAAATTTTTTAATTCTAAATTGACATTTTTCAACTGATCAACCCTTGAGGCTAAAGCCATATTTATTCTTTCTCCTAAATTTGCTGTATCAATTTCATTAATAGTTATTCCTTCATACTTTTCTAGAGCCATTGCAACAATTTGAAGCTCATTCCTTAATTTACCTATTTGTCCTGATAATTCTAAAACCGCCAAATCTCTTTTCTCTAATAAATTTTCTGATTCTTGAAGTTCGTCAGTTAAGATAATGTTTTTTTGTTCTTCTGTTGCCAAATTTTCTTCAGTACTAGTTAGAATTTTGGAAAGTTCTCTTATTTGCAATCTTAATTCTGCTAAAGCCTTATCTCTTCCCACTACTGCATCGCTTAAATAAAATTGAGATACAGTAAAAACCATTAAAATAAATATAATAACTATCAATAATGTAGCTAAAATATCAACAAAACCTGGCCAAATGTTAGGGGAGTCATATATTCTTTTTTTAATAGAGTATGAGCTCATATAATGCTTATTTTGACTTCTTGTTTAATGTAATTAACTTTTGAATTCCCGCGTCAAGATTCTTTAAATGCTTTTTACTAACTGCATCCATAACACCTTCTTGAGTAAGTTTAGTAGTTAGTTGCAGCATACTAGCCTGTGTATTAAGTTGTGTGGTTAAAAAGTTAGATAATTTTTTATCTTGATCTTGAATTGAATTTGTTAGCTTATCTAGATTATTTGCTAGTTCTTTTATATAATTAAAAATTTGATCTTGATTTTGCGATGATTCTTGCAAAACATAAGTTAAGTTTCCAAGATTATCATATAATTTTTGTATTGCTTCAGTAGTATGACTGTCCACATTTGTACTATCTTTTTGCAAGTGAGCGGTAGAATTATTTCTCATAAATTTTTCAACATTTTGAAGAAATATTGACTGGCATTGACCCATTTGTAAATCTACAAATCCAAGAATTAACGATCCGGCTAAACCAAATAAAGAAGAACTAAAAGCAGTGCTCATTCCTCTTAAAGGTTCATTTAATCCTTGTTTTAAACTATCAAAAAAATTTAACATATTTGAGTCATTTACGGCCAATGAAGCTATTACATCCCCTACTGATCCTATAGTATTTAGAAGTCCCCAAAAAGTTCCCAACAATCCCAAGAATATTAAAAGCCCTACTAAATATTTAGAGGTTTCTCTAATGGTAGATAATCTTATATCAATTTCTTCAAGAGTTTTATCTATGCCTGAAGAAACAAAAGTATACCTTTCTCCATGTTGGTATAATTCCTTACCTAACATTTTAATAAATATAGAATTCATTTTAAGTAATTTCGGGGTGATTACTTTCTTAGAAAATTTATTTAAGATTTTGGTGTCATTGTCTAAATTAACAATATGTAAAATTGAGTATATTAATCCAAAAAAAAGCGAAATTATTATCGCGCTATTAATGTAAATATTTGAAAGAAAAGAATTCTTTAGAAAAGGATAAAGGTATATTGCTATTAAAGCTACTCCGATTAAAAAAACAGATACTCTTATAATAAAATAGTTCAGCGAATTTTTCATTTATTTGTTAAGTTACAATGATACTTTTTTTTAAACACTTCAAGAAATATACTCTTAAAATGTGAAAAAAAAATGAATTAATTGTATATATAGTTTCTTGTAAAAGGGAGATTATATAGGTTTTTTGTTATTTGAATTTGGAATACTTGATTTCCCAGATTTCTAAAAGAATATTCGCTGGATAATAGGTAAAATTCCCACATTCTACAGAATTTTTCATCTAAAATCTTAGAAATTTTTTCTCTGTTTTTATTAAAGTTTATTCTCCAATTTTTTAAAGTCGTGGCATAATGCATTTGCAAGAATTCAATATCATTTATCCATAGTCTATTTTTTTCTATAACTGGAACTAATTCAGATAATGAAGGTATATAACCTCCTGGAAAAATATATTTTTTTATCCATGGATTAGTACTAGATGGAGGGTGCATTGTACCTATCGTGTGTAATACAAAAACACCATCATCAGTTAATAAATCATATATCTTTCTAAAAAAATTTTGATATTCTTTTTTTCCAACATGCTCAAACATACCTACAGAAATTATTCTATCAAATTTTTCTTTTAAATTTCTATAATCAATTAAATTAAAATCGACTATAGAGTCTAATTTTAATTCTTTTGCTCTTCTCTTTGATGTTGCATACTGATTATCAGAAAGTGTGACACCTTTTACATATGCTCCTGTATCTTTTGCAATCTGAAGTGCCGTTCCTCCCCAACCACTTCCAATATCTAATACCTTCATGTTATCTTTATTGATATTTAGCTTTTTAATTAAATGATTTTTTTTATCAATTTGTGCTTGATCCAAACTTATATTTTCATTATGAAAATAAGCGCAAGAATATTGCATATCTTTATCTAAAAAAAGTTTATAAATTTCTTCGTTTATATCATAATGATGAGAAACATTTTTCTTGGATATATCTAAAAGATTTCCTCTTTGAAAAAATTCTGCAATTAAATTGAAAAAATCTAAAATGTGGTGTGTAAAATCTTTTTTAATATAATTATAGTTTTTTGAAATTATGTTGATAAATGTTTCTAAATCTCCATGCTCAATCGTAATATCCCCATCAACATAAGCTTCTCCTAAATAAAGTTCTGGATTTAAATATAATTTTTTTTTAAGATTTTTTTTGTGCAATTTTATTGATGTAAATGGTCCAGAATTACCAAAGATATATTTTTTTCCATCATAATCTGTAACTTCTAATTTACCGTATTTGAATGTTTTTTCTAAAAATTTCTTAAACATATTTATTTTTTACAAAAAAATTTGTATTTTAAAAGGAAAATATTGTTAGAAATATATTGTTATTCTAGGCTGCAATTTTTCTTTGCTTATTATCTCTAGATTTCTTAAGTTCTTTTTCATCTATATATGCAATATTACAATGCTCTTTACAATATGGCTTGTTTTCAAAAGGTTTTTCACCGCAGAAATGAAAATCTTTTTCTTGAGGATCGCCAAATGGCCACTGACAACTTGTAAAGGTGTGTGTCACTTTATTTTGTAATATAAAATTTTTAATCGTTTTCATTTTTTTTAATATTTAAGGATTTGCTTTCTATAACATAAAATAAAAATTTTCAAGAAAACTAATAAAATCAATCTTTTAGTATCTATTTTTGAAACAAATACTATATTTAGTATTAAAATTTTATTAAAAAAACGAATCGAGAATAATTAAATTAAAATATTTTACATTTTGCTATATAATTTTGATGATATTCCTCGGCATCATAAAAGGTTTTAGCTTCTGATATTTCTGTAACTATATTTAAAATACTTTTTGACATATTGTTTAAGGAATTTTCAGCCATTTTCTTCTGATTTTCATCACAATAAAAAATTACAGATCTGTATTGAGTGCCAATATCTGCACCTTGCCTATTCAGTTGGGTTGGATCGTGACACTTCCAAAAATAGCTAAGTATTTCCTCATAATTGATGATTTCTTCATCAAAATTTATAAGAATACATTCCGCATGACCTGTTGAACCACTACAAACTTGCTCATATGAGGGATTTTCCACATATCCCCCGGAATATCCAACTTTTGTTAATTTAACCCCATTTATTTTAGAGAAATAATCCTGAATTCCCCAAAAACAACCTGCTGCTAATATTGCTATAGAATCTTTCATAATATTATCAATAATTAGTATAATTGGTATAATTTACAAGCAATTCCTTGACCATAAAACAAAAAAACAATAAAGCTTACTTTTTAATAATTAATTAAGATTGGATATAAAAATGAGCACAGGAAAGGTTAAATGGTATAATGCCAGAAAAGGTTTTGGTTTTATTGAACAAAGTGATGGCGGAAAAGATATATTCGTTCATGCCAGCGCAGTTAAAAATGCTGGATTAAGAAGACTTGAAGAAAACCAAGAAATTACATTTGACGTTGAGGACAGCCCTAAGGGTCCAAATGCAATAAATTTAAAAGTGCAAAACAGTTCTGAAAATCAAGAATCTTCTGAATAATAATCTTTGGTAAATTAAGTTTAAGTTTTTAAACCTTTTTTATAAGGCTTTACTAATTTTCTACAAACAAAAGTAAGGCTGATTGTATCCATTGTATTATCAAAAACTTGATATTCTTGACATTCGTAAACTATTTTATTTTTTTGGAGTACTGTAACAAAAAATAAATATAGATTTCCCATTTCATCTTTGAAGTTTGTCATATCATAACCCTTAACTTCAAAACCTTGATTAATCAAATCTACATATGTCTCTCCAGTATCTTGCCACTGATCATTATCTACTTCTGAATACAAATGACTACTAAATAGCAATACTAATAAAAACAAAGTTACCTTTAACATTATTATAAATATAGTACTTTAATATAATAAATTCCAGTCAAATATTATAGTTTTCTTTTTTCAACCAACTAATTATTTCTTGAATATGTACGCTAGGTTCTAAAATAGGATAAAAAACTTTTTTGATTACACCATTATCCACTACTAAAGTTATCCTTTTAATAAAATCTTTATTATCAACATTAAATAAAGGTAAATTTAAACTTTTTGTGAAGATTAAATCACAATCACTTAAAATATCATGATTAATTTTAAGCCTCTTAGTCATCTCTTCTATTTCTGATATTGGTTGAGTGGTTATACCTATGGGTAGAGAATTCAATTTTATAAGTTCTTCATAATTATCTCTAAATGCCATATTTTCTATTGTACATCCTTTAGCCCCAGGAATTTTATTCCAGTTTTTAGGCAGTGATTTGTCTGGTCTTCCTGTCATAGGATAACAATATATTATAAGTCTAAATGACTCTTTTCTTTTTAGCTTTACATATTCTCCATTCGATGATTGTAAATGAATATCCGGAATTGCTAAATTTGTTAAATTATGAAGTATTTTTATATCCTCCTGAGAGTTTTTTGAACTATTTCGAATATTTTCTGTCAATTTTATTATTACTTCCTTCAAAATTAAATTATTAATTGTTAGATTTTATAATAATGTGTCATAAAATATATTAAATATAATTAATATATATTATAAGTAAATACCTATGAATAAATATAGACCAATAGAAGGAATGTCAGTTCCTCGTTATGCTGATATAGCAACTTTTTTTAGACTCCCAATTGAAAAGGATCCGGAGAAAGTTGACATTGGTATAATTGGAGTGCCTTGGGACGCAGGTACGACTAATAGACCTGGTGCAAGACATGGTCCAAGAGAGGTAAGAAATGCTTCTTCACTAGTTAGATTATACCATCCGGTTTCTTTAAAAAGCCCATATGATATAAAAAAAGTAGCTGACTTAGGAGATTGTCCTGTTAATCCTGCAGATTTACAAGACTCCTTAAAAAAAATAGAAATTTATTATGAAAACATTGTTAAAAAAAATACAGTCCCAATTTCTATAGGAGGTGATCATCTAATTTCCTTGCCTATTTTAAGAGCGCTAGGAAAAGACAAACCGCTAGCAATGTTCCTTTTCGATTCACACACTGATACTTGGGATACTTATTTTGGTGGTTTCAAATATACTCATGGGACTCCTTTTAGACGAGCTATAGAAGAGAATTTAATTGATCCTAAAAAAATTGTAATGCTAGGTATTAGAGGAGCTTTATATGATCCTAAAGATCTTGATTGGGCAAAGGAACAAGGAATCACAATTATAACCATTGATGAATATCAAAAGATAGGTTTGAAGGAAACTAGACAAATTATTAAAAGTGTAATTGGAAATTCAGAAACTTATTTGACATTTGATATCGATGGTATAGATCCTACTTTTGCTCCTGGCACTGGAACTCCAGAAGTTGGTGGCTTTAGCGTAAGAGAAGCTCAAAATATTTTACGTGAACTCAATTTTATAAACTTTATTGGAGCTGATTTAGTTGAAGTATCTCCACCTTTTGATTTGAATAATCAAACATCATTAATTGCAGCAAACATAGCTTTTGAAATTTTATGTTTAATTTCTAAAGTGTAGATTAAAGCAAGATAATATTAATCAAAACCTCCAAAATCTTTGAATAGATTGGGATCACCAAAAATATCTCCATAATCTTGATTTCCGCCAAGTTCACCGCCCTGTAAGGACTCTTCACTAACTTGATTTTCTTGAAGTAATTTTAGCTGCTCTGAAAATTTTGATTTTTTTTGTGCTTCAGCTGCAGAAACGCATTCAGAACCATAAAGATTATTCTTAACTAAATAGTTAAAAGTAAAGATTCCTACAAAAATAATAAATAAAATAACAAAAATTGACTTAGGAATTTGAAAACGTTTTGATTTTTCTTTTTTCAAACGACTATCTTGTGTTTTTTCAAACAATAATAAATCTTGTTTTTCCTTTTTCTTTTTATCTTCTCTTCTCCTAAGAACTTCATAAAGTACTGCGGCTGCGAGTGTTAATGCAATAATAACGAGTGCTAAAGCACTGATAGCTGGACTAATACCAAGTCTTACTTTTGAAGCAATCACTGTTGTTAAAGTTTGTTCAGATAAGATGCTGAATACCGTTGTATTATAATTTTCAAAAGAAGCTAAAAATGCAATAACAGCGGAAGAGGCAATTGCTGGCATTAGATATGGAATTAATATTTTAAAAAAAACTTGAGTTTGGCTTGCACCTAAATCTAAAGCTGCTTCTTCTTGTGTTTGATCAAATCTTTGAAGTCTTGCAACAAATATTAAAAAACAATAAGTTGAAATAAAACAAGTCTGTCCTAAAATAGTTAAGAAAATACCATTTCTACCTATATCTGAAATAAACCCACCACCACCTATAGTCGCTATTCTATCCCATAAAACAACTGTGGAAATTCCTATTATGACCCCAGGAAAAAGCACAGGCATAATAGATATTGAATAAAACATTGTTCTTAATCTACTGTGAACTTGTGTTAAAACAATTGATGCTGCCATTCCTATTGGAACTGATAAAATAACTACACCTAATCCAATTATTAAACTTTTAATTAAACCATCTTGAAGACGCCAATCTGATGCTAGTCCGGCTAAGTGTTGTCCATCATATGCAATTTTACCCTCTCTAAACCACCTCCAACTAAAGCATTCCCAAGGGGTAATTGCTGGAAATTCTGCGGAATTGAATGCTGTTACACTCATTATTATAAGTGGACCAAATAAATATGTTAAAAAAATAAAAATGTATATTCCAAGAAAAAAATTTAAAATATGTTGAGATCTCATCTTACGATTTCCCCAATTTTAACTTTGAATATTCTCATCATTAACAAAACAAAAACCACTGATACTGATAAAAGTAAGATTGAATATGCAGAGCCTCTTGACCAATTATCATTCATATTAAACCATTGATAAATTAATTGTGTAAACCAATAAGTATTAGGACTGCTTAAAACTACTGGTGTTGCTAAAGCCCCAGCAGTTAACATAAATACCATGGTGCAACCTGAAGCAATACCAGCTTTAGCATGAGGAATAACTATTCTCCAATGAGTTCTAAATGTAGATGACCCAAGATCTTTTGCTGCTTCAAGTTGGTTGGTATCGAGACTTTCAATTGCATTATATAAAGGAAAGATCATCAATAAAATATATGCATATGTCAACCCAGTATATAAAGCGATATCCATAGCAATAAAATTTATACCGGTATCTATAAACCCTATAGAAATTAAAATATTGTTAATTACACCTTCTCCAGCAAACAAAATACGTAATGCAAAAGATCTTAAAAGTTCATTAATCCAAAAAGGAATGATTAAAGCTACTATCAAAAGTCTTGCGGAATTTGGTTTTGCAACTTTTGCCATATAGAATGCTATGGGATAGCAAAAACATAAATTTAAAATTGTAACAATAATTGCAGTAATTATAGTATTAAAAAAAACACCAATATCGACATAGTTGTAAGCATCCTCACTGGTTTCAGAACCGAAAATAAAATGCTTATAGTGAACAAGCGTATGAACGTCGTCTGGTCCTCCACGAAGTAATGGAGGTAAATTTGGCCTGAAAGATAAATCTAACATATATAGTTGAGGAATAATAATTAAAAATATCAGCCAAAAAACAATGGCTATAATAAAGTAAGTTGAAATTAAAGGTCCGTTTTTTTTAAAAAAATAATTCACCTTTTAACCTATTAATCTACTGCTAAAGATCCCTTAGGAAGTACAACAGCTTTTTCGGAAGAAAATGTTAATTCAATATCCTTGTTGCTTGAAAGATGACTTGTATCAACTGCATTAGGTACACTAAACCTAACATTCATATTTGAATCCATTTTTAAATAAATATTTTTTAAATTACCTTCAAATTCAATTGTATTTACTCGTGCTTTGAAAGTATTATCAAGTTGAGTATTATCACTTTTTATAAAAATAGACTCCGGTCTAATGAACATAATCACTTCCTGACCAATTGATAAGGAGTGATTTTTTCCATCACTAGTTTTCCCAGATTTAGCAATAAATGTGTTATTGTGAGATTCTACTTTAATTTTATCACCATCAGCTGAAATCACTTTTCCATAAAATGGATTATTTTCACCAACAAAAGTAGCGACGAAAGGAGTATGAGGAAAATCATATACATCATCACATAACCCTACTTGTTCTAGTTCACCCTCATTCATAACTGCAACCCTATCAGACATTGTCAATGCCTCTCCTTGATCATGGGTAATATAAATAAATGTTATGCCAACCCTTTTTTGAATTGCTCTTAATTCAGTTCTCATTTTTTGCCTCAACTTTAAATCTAAAGCTGATAGAGGTTCATCCAATAAAAGAACTTTGGGCTCAATAGCTAATGCTCTAGCAATAGCTACCCTTTGACGCTGACCTCCTGATAATTCGTGTACTTTTTTATCTCCTTGTCCGCTCAAAGCAATAAGATCTAGAAGTTCATCTGCTCTTTTTTGTCTTTCTAGTTTTCCAACACCTCTTACTTCTAAAGAAAAAACAATATTTTCTGAAACTGACATCAATGGAAACAAAGCTAAATTTTGAAAAATAAGAGAGGTTGGCCTTTTGTTAGGTCCTATACCTGCCATATCTTGACCTGCAATCAAAACTTTTCCTTCTGATGGGTCTAAAAAACCTGATATTGCTCTTAACAAAGTGGTTTTACCGCAGCCTGAAGGCCCTAAAAAACTAAAAAACTCACCTTGATTTATTTTTACGCTTACATTTTTTGCAGCATAAAAACTTCCAAAAGTAACAGAAATATTATTTAGCTCTACGTCAGCGCTCATAGTTTCCCCCAATTATTTAGAGCAAGAAAATACAATATAAAACGTTCTAATTAAACCAAAAAAAAGCGTCCTGGTAAAAATAACCAGGACGCAAATTACTTGTATTTATAGCCTAATTACGCTGTTTCAAATTTATTAGCGTACTCTGCTCTTGCATCCGCAAACCAAGGTGGTTCTGGTGGCCAAGGATTTAACTTGGTCGCTGTGTCACCCGGGTAAATAGCTTTAGATAATGCTTTAGTTTCATCTGAATAATGGTCTGAAGCACCAACAACAGCTGAATTATAACCAATTTCATTTACAGTTTTTCCACCAATTTCAGGTCTAAAACTATAATTAATTAGTTCGTATGCTTCATCAACATTTTCCGCCTTTGCAGATAATGTAATTCCATCTATCCATGCTAATGCACCTTCATCTGTAGTTTGATATGCTACAGGTTCACCTGCTTTCATCATAGAAGCGATCGGTCCATCCCATGTTTGACCAATTACAACACCATCAGATGTAAATCCTTGTTTCTGAGGATCAGCACCTGACCAGAATTTAACAAGATTACCTTTTTTTGAAATGCAATAATCAGTAATTACTTGCCAATTTTTTCTCATCGTGTCTTCATCTTTATATGATGACCAAAAATCCATTTTTCCTTGATGGTGCATCCAAATTCCACAACCAGTCATCATGGAATAAGTTCTTCCCATCATAAATGGTGATGCAACACCTGGATTTGGTTCCCAAATATCACCAAAGCTTGGTAATCCATCTGGTGACCACTTATCTGTTCTCCAAGAAATTGATTCCGTGCCCCACAATTGTGGAACCCAATGAGAACCTTTTCCACCGAAGTTCCAGTCTCTATCACCAACTGCAACCATACCTGGATTAACGTTCCCTAAGTTTGTTATTTTATTCATATCAAACGGTTGTAGAACGCCTAAATTTTCCCATTGAAGAGCTCTCATATTTGTTGGACTAGCAAGATCATAACCGGCACCGCCACCAGCTTTCATCTTTGCAATGATTTCACCATTATCACCTATTTTAGTGTGATTAACAGTAATTCCGGTTTCTGCTTTAAAGTCTGCAACAACTGAGTCAGGCAAATATTCTCCCCACATTACTACGTTAACTTCACCACTAGATGCAGCAAAAGCATTTTTAACGAATAATGGAGCAGCGCCAACCAACGCAGCTGCAGCTGCGCCTCTCTTCAAAGCTGTTCTTCTAGAAAACTTTCTAGCAGCTTTAAGGGTTTTGAGGCTTGATTGTTTAATTTTATCCATAAGGATACCTCCTAGATAATTTAAAATTATAGTACTATATTAATTAAATTATAGTAACTATATTAATGATTTTATGACAAGTATTTTTTACTAAAAAATTAATTTTTTTATATATTTCTGTTGATTATTGATGAATTATGCTTAACTATATGACATTTAGGTATATAAGATGTTGACTACTGTCATAGGAGCTTATCCAAAACCCGATTATCTAAAAATCACAGATTGGTTCAAATCTACAGGGGGTACTGATACAGAATATCCAACAAAGGATTATATCAATGAATTAAAAGATCTTGGAGATAATGCTGAAAAAATAATAAGTAGAGCCAGAAAAGAAATAATAGATGATCAAATAGAATGTGGAATTGACATTATAACTGACGGAGAAGTTAAAAGAGAAAATTATATTCATTATCACTGCAGAAATTTAGATGGAATAAACTTTAATAAATTAACTAAAAAAGTTGCGAGAACTGGAAATTATAGCTGCTACCTTCCAACAATTACTAATAAAATTAACGCATCAAAACCATTTCTTATTAATGATTGGTATGAGTCTCAAAAAATTTCAAAAAAACCTGTAAAGATTACTATTCCCGGACCTCTTACTATTTCTGACACTATCTCAAATGAATATTATTCTTCAGATAAAAAAATGAATGAAGATTTGAGTTTAGCAATAAATGTAGAAATATTAAGATTAATTGAAAAGGGATGTCAATATATTCAGATAGACGAACCTTTATTTGCAAGAAAACCAAAAGAAGCTCTAGATTACGGAATAGAGAATTTAGAAAAATGTTTTTATGGCTGCGGAGACAAAGTAGAAAAAATAGTTCACATCTGCTGTGGTTATCCAAATAAATTGGATGCTGTAGACTATCCTAAAGCACCCCTTAAATCTTACTTTGAAATTTCAAAATGTTTGGATGACTCGTCTATAGACGTTGTTTCGATTGAAGATGCTCATAGACATAATGATTTAAAACTTCTAGAATTATTCAAAAAAACAAAAGTTATTTTGGGATTGATAAAAATTGCAAATAGTAAAATTGAAACTGTTGAAGAAATTGACTGTAGGATAAAAGAGGCTTTAAAGTTTATTGATAAAGATAAATTAATTGCAGCTCCTGATTGTGGTCTAGGCCATCTTTCAAGAAATTTATCGAAGATTAAATTAAAAAACTTAGTAAAAGCGGCAAAAGAAAATTAATTTATAACTGTTTCAGGGGAAGTATAATCATAACCTAGTTCATCTGCTACTGCTTTGTAAGTTATTTTTCCTTTAAAAACATTAAGACCGTTTAAAAAATTAGTATTGTCTTTCAAAGCATTTCTATACCCCTCATTTGCTAACTTTAAAATAAATGGGAGTGTAGCTTTATTTAAAGCTAAAGTAGATGTTCTTGGAACCCCGCCTGGCATATTTGCAACACAATAATGAACTACATCATCAATTACATATGTTGGATCTGCATGAGTAGTTGGTGTGCTTGTTTCAAAGCATCCTCCTTGATCTATTGCTACATCAACAAGCACTGAACCCCTTCTCATCTTTGACAACATTTTTTTGGATACTAATTTTGGCGCATTAGCTCCAGGAATTAATACCCCTCCAATTACTAAGTCACTTTCACTTATTAATTCTTCAATATCAGCCTCATCACTATTAATAGCGATAATTGAATTACCGAATTTAGATTTAAGTTCATTCAATCTTTCTCTAGATTTATCTACTATTAACACTTTAGCTTTCATTCCCGTAGCAATTAACGCAGCATTCTCTCCTACAACACCACCTCCCAAAATTAAAACAGTAGCAGAATCAACGCCAGGTGCTCCGCCTAAAAGCAATCCACTTCCTTTTTGTGTTTTTTCTAAAGAATGGGCCCCTGCTTGTATTGACATCCTTCCAGCAACAGCGCTCATAGGAGCTAATAAGGGAAGTTTAAGATTATTATCAGTAACTGTCTCATATGCTATACAGATTGAATTTGATTTAACTAACCCACTTGTTAACTTAGAATCAGCAGATAAATGCAAATAAGTAAACAATAACTGATTTTCATTAAGCATAGCAACTTCATTTTCAAGAGGTTCTTTCACTTTAATTATTAATTCTGAATCTTTAAAAATATCTTCTGCCTTACTGACTATTTTTGCGCCAGCAGATTCATAGTCTGAATTTTCAAATCCTGCTCCAAAGCCTGCATTGTTTTCAATTTGAACTTTGTGACCATTATTAATAAGTTCTTTAACGCTATCTGGCGTTAATCCAATTCTCTCTTCCTGAGCTTTTATTTCTTTTGGTACTCCAATTAACATTAATGGCTTTTCTGATAGTTTGTAATACCTTTTCTAAGTTTTTCAACAATCTCATCAATATGTGATTTTTCTGAAATAAATGGAGGTGCAACAATTAAGCAATCTCCTGTAGCCTTCAAACTTAATCCTGCTTCAAATAATTTTTTAAAAGCTGCATATCCTGATTTTCCTGGCCTTTCATCTAAAGCAATATCGATACCTCCCATCATTCCGTATCCTCTAATATTTACAATGGATTCAATATCTTTCAAACTAAATAAACCTTCTAGAAAATACGGTGACATTTCTGCAGCTCTATTAATAAGATCCTCTTTTTCAAATATATCTTGCATTGCAAGTGCTGCAGCTACCGATGCAGGTATTGCTGAATATGTATATCCATGAAAAAACTCTACTGCACCTTTCGGTGATCCTTTAATTATTGTCTCATAAATTTCTTCTCTAGATGCAACAGCTCCCATTGGCATAACACCGTTTGTCATTGCTTTTGCCATAGTAATCATATCTGGTGTAACATCAAAAGAATCGGCTCCAAAAGCTTTTCCTGTTCTTCCCCATCCCGTAATTACTTCATCAAATATTAATAAAATTCCATATTTATCACATATTTCTCTTAGGCGTTTTAAATATCCCTTAGGGGGTACTAAAGTTCCTGTTGAACCTGCAATTGGTTCAACAATGCATGCAGCTATATTTTCTGGCCCGATATTCATCGAAATTCTTTCTAGGTCATCAGCAAGTTCTATTCCTGTTTCAGGTTGACCTTTTATAAATTTGTGTTCTGGTAAGTGTGTATGTCTCATATGATGAACATTAGGCATTAGTATGCTTGAAAATGTTTTTCGATTAGCAATCATTCCTCCAACTGAGATTCCTCCTATGTTCATCCCATGATAACCACGCTCTCTTCCAACTATGTGAGATCTATGACCTTCTCCTTTAACTTTATGATATGCTATTGCTGTTTTAATTGCTGTCTCTACTGCTGAAGAGCCACAAATTGTAAAAAATATTCTATTTAAATTACCAGGTGTGTGTTTTGAAATTCTTCTTGCTAATTCAAAAGAACCTGAAAAACCTTGTTGAAATGGCTGAACATAGTCCAAATCTTCTAATTGTTTAGCAACAGCTTCTTTTATTTCTTTTCTACTATGACCTGCTGGATTGCAAAATAACCCCGAACTAGCATCAATTAATTTATTTCCGTGATGATCCTTGTAATACATGCCAGACGCATTAGTCATCAATCTTGGGCTTTCTTTATAATCTTGATTAGCCGTAAATGGCATCCAATGCTCTTCAAGTGAATTTGGTAACTTTGTTGTTGGTTCTGTACTCATAAATGTTTTCCTGTAAATATTTATATAATGTGAAATATCATTTTATTTAGACTGCATACACTAATTTTTTTTTTAAATTAATAGGAAAAATAGACTTGATAGTATAAAAGTGGATAACTTGATGCTATCAAATAAAGAAATATTAATACCAACAAAGCTTATAAACCTCGCTAGGTCCGCTAAAAAGGTAAAAGCTTCGATAATTTCACCAGAAAATAATATAGTGATGGTATCTACCAGAGATGCAACTCTTGATTCACTAATAGAACCAATTTTTATTGGTAATAAAAAAATAATTCAAAAAGAAGCAGATAAAATTGAGTGGGATATAAAAAATTTTGATATTATTGAAGAGACAGAAGATAAAAACAAAGCCCTTAAAGGTGCAGAATTAGCAAGTAAAGAAGAGGTTAAAATTTTGATAAAAGGTCATATTCATACAGATATTTTAATGAAAGCCTATCTTAAGAAAGAATTTAATCTCATTGAAAAAAAAAGATTAAGCCACTTATGGCATATGACAATCAATGAGAATGATAAACCTTTGTTTATTACAGATGGTGCATTAAATGTTTCTCCAAGAATAGATGTAAAAATACATATTCTTAAGAATGCTATTGAATTTGCAAAAAAAACAGGAATTAATAAACCAAAAGTTGCAATTTTATCTGCTACTGAAGATCCAATAAAAAGTATGCCAAGCTCCATCGAAGCAAAAGAAATAGCAGAAAGAGCGTTAGATGAAAATATTGATGCAGATGTTGTAGGTCCACTTGCATTTGATATTGCAGTTTCATCGGAAGCAGCGAAAATTAAAGGAACAAGCAATAATGTTGCTGGTAATGCAGATATCATTTTAGTTCCAAATCTTGAAACAGGGAACTCATTGGTAAAAATGATGATACATTTTATGGGAGCTTGTGCTGCTGGAATTATTTTAGGAGGAAAAGTGCCTGTGGTTGTTACTAGTAGATCTGATAGTAAATCTGCTAGAATAGCTTCAATAGCTGCTGCTATTGTAGCTAAAACAAATTAAAATTCATGCATAAATTTTATGCTACTACTGTAATTCAAGTATTAATTTTAACAACAATAGGAAACTTATCCGCAGCTGGATTAGTTACTTGTGTTAAATTCCTCTCAGAAGATCTCGATCCATTTGTAGTGGCATTTTTTAGATGTTTAATTGGTTTAATAATTATTTTGCCATTTGTACTGCATGATAAGTTTAAAAATTTAAAAACCAACAAAATTAAAATACACATATTAAGAGGAATTGTTAATTGTATTTCAATGTTTGCGTGGTTTACTGCAGTTAGTTTAATTCCACTTGAAAAAGCAACAGCCATTGGATTTACAACACCTTTATTTGCAACACTGTTTGCAGTAATTTTTCTAAAAGAAATAATAAAAATTCACAGAACAGTTGCATTAATGATAGGTTTTGTTGGTATTTTAATAATTATTAGACCAGGATACTTAAATTTTGAATTTGGAAGTTATTTAATGATAGTAGCTTCAATTTCTTTTGCATTTGTTTTAATTATTATAAAACAATTATCAAAACACGACTCAAATTTTACTATTATTTTTTATTCCATGGCAATAATGACCCCATTAACCCTTTTATTTGCTATACCTGTTTGGGCAACTCCATCATTAAATGAATTAATGATATTTTTAATTATGGGCAGTTGCGGTATGATTTCGCATATATGTTTAATACAAAGTTTAAAAATTGCAGATACTACATTAGTTATGCCTTTCCAGTATCTAAAATTATTATGGGCTTCTATAATTGGATATTTTATTTTTTTTGAAAAACCTGATTTATGGATTTGGTTAGGTGGAACAATTGTTTTTTTTGCTGTAGTTTATATTACTTATAGAGAAGGTATTAAAAAGAAAAAAATTGAGGAAAAAATTTCTTATATTAGGCCAGGAATCGACTCGTAATAATGATTAATAAATTGTCTGATATTGTAGAAAATAAATTATGCCTTGGATGTGGGCTCTGTCAAAGTATTGCTGGAAAAAATAAGATTAAAGTGGTTATGACAAAAGAAGGTTGTTTAGAGCCTAGGCAAATAAAACCAATAAATAAAAAAATATTTCATAAAATTCTATTAACTTGTCCAGGAATTTTAATAAGAGGTCCAAAAAATAATTTAAAAAAGAATAATTTTAAAGAAGATTTAATATGGGGAAGATATTTAGATCTCTTTTATTCTTACTCAAAAAATTCATATATCAGATACATAAGCTCTACTGGGGGAGTACTTAATTCAATAGCAATATATTTATTGGAGTCAAAACAAGTAGATTGTATAATTCACACATCTGCCTCAAAAAATAAACCAATGAGAAATATTTTTAAGATTAGTTATACAAAAAAAGAAATTATTGATGGAACTTCTTCAAGATATGGTCCTTCGCCATCTTTAGAAAAAATAATTTCTTTTTTAGATAAAAATATTAATTTTGCATATATTGGAAAACCCTGTGACATAAGTGCAATTAAAAACCTTGAAAAAATTGATCCGAGAGTGAAAAAAAATTGTAAATTTTTATTATCATTAGTATGCGGAGGAATACCTGCATTAATTAAATCCAAAGAAGCGCTAAAAAAAAATAAAATCAAAGAAAGTGATCTTTCATTATTTAGATATAGAGGACATGGAAATCCAGGTGATTTAACCATAAAAACTAAAAATAATAAGCAATTTTCAGAGAAATATAATGAATTTTGGGGAGATGAAAATAATTGGAAAGTCCTTGATAGGTGTAAAATTTGCCCGGATGCTATTGGAGAAAGTGCCGACATTGTAGCTTTAGATGTATGGCCTAACGCCATGCCATCTGGAAATGACAAGGGATTTAATGGTTTAATAGTAAGAACTTTAAAGGGGAAAAAAATAATTGATAGTATAATAAAAGATAATTATTTATTTAAAGGAAAAAAATTTTCTTGCAGAGAAATGGATTTTTTTCAACCACATCAAGTAAACAAGAAAAAATCAATTCATTCTAGAATTAAAGGAATAAAATCAATTAACAAGGCTGTTCCTAAAATATATAATTTAAGAATAAAAAAGATATCAAAAAAAAATACAAAAGAATTCAACAAAAAAGAATTTTTAGGAGCTCAAAAAAGATTTTTATAGATTTTAATTATCTTGAAGATGAATATTTCCTTGTAAAACTCTCGCAAAAGTTTTTGTTGTTTCAAATTGATCAAATAAAATTTTTATTATAGCTGTTAGGGGAACAGCTAAAAAAATTCCTATAAATCCCCACAACATACCCCAAAAAATTAAGGCCAAAATTATAGTAACGGGACTAAGAGACAAAGCAGATCCAAGAATTTTTGTTTCTATAAAATTTCCAATTATAAAATTAATACATGTTGGAATAATCAAAATTAAAACTAATGTTGTATAATTATCATATTGAATCAATGCTATAGGAATGGGAAGCAATATAGCTATCACTCCTCCAAAAACAGGGATAAAAGAGAGAAAAAAAGTCAAAAATGCAAAAATTAATGCGAGATCAAGTTTAAAAAACCAATAAGTTAGGCCAAATAAAATTGAAGTTGCTAATGATGTCAAAAACTTTGTACTAATATACTTCTTTATTGTTTTATCAATTTCATACCAAGTTCTTGTTTTCCTTTTATCATTTTCTCCTAATAGTAAAAAAATCAATATAACAAAAATTATAGAAGTGGTTTTGAAAAAATTTGTAGTTTGTGAAAAGATATTAGAAATAATTTCATATGATAAATATTTTGAAAATATATTTTGTAAAGTTAAAGAATTATATTCTAAATCAAATTTATCTTGAAGCAAAATTATTAGTGGATTAATCAACAAATTAAATTTCTCTTGATATTCGTTACTTCTATTTAAAAAATCTAAAAACGAAGCATAAATTGGAGGAATAGTAATTAAAAAGAATGCAATCAAAAACAATATTGCTATAGGAATAGCAACAAATCTATACACTTTTAGCTTTTTCATTTGAAAATCCACAATAGGGGCTATCAAAAATCTTATAAATACTGCAAAAACAAATGGAATTAATATTGAACGTGAATAATATAATGTAAATGAAAGAGCTATAATTGCCAAAATGACAATTGACATAGTCATTAATTGATAATTTTCATTATTAGTATTTTTAATGTTCATTATTTTTTTGGAGGAACAAAAACTTCAGGGATGTCATTTGGCAAACTTTCTAAATATAGAGACTGACTAGGAAATGCAAAGGAAGCAGAATTTATTTCTACTATTTCCTTTATTTTAATTGCCAATTTTTCTTTTACTTCTAGAAATTTATCCCAATCTATATCATCCACAAAACATTGGACTAACATATCAATCGAACTATCAGAAAAACTATCTATTCTTACATAACAAGATCTAAAATAATTTGTTCCATCATTCGCAAAATCATTATCTTTTAATATGAATTCTTTGATTTGATTTCTAATATTTTTCATTTGAAGAATTGATGTCTTATATTCTAAGCCAATTAACCACCTAATTCTTCTATGTTTTCTTCTTGTAAAATTAGTAACTGATTGTTCTGAAAATTTAAAATTAGGGACCATAACCAAATTAGAATCAAATTGTCTTATTAAAGTTGATCTAAAACCAATTTGCTCAACTATGCCCTCTGCCTCACCAGAAACTTTAATGACATCTCCAATAGTAAATCTTCTTTCAGTAATGATTAAAATACCAGAAATTAAATTCTTAAATAAATCTTGAGCACCTAAAGCAACTGCTACACCAAACAAGCCTAATCCTGCAATTATTGGACCTACTTTTATTCCCCATAATTCTAAAACTGCAATTATACCAAGAATGATAACCAATATTTTTAAACTTCTTAAAGTCCAATCTACTAAAGCAGTTGTAAGCTTTCCTTCAAATCTTTTTATAAAAAATGAAAAAGGTACTATCAATTGATGTAATAACCAAAAAATAAATATGGTGATTAATGTTCTATTAATTTTTTCAATTAAATTAATTATGTCATCACTAAAATCAATATATGAAGTCGCTATAAAAAAACCTATTACAACTGGTAAAAATTTTAAAGGGCCTTCAATAACTTGTATCACGGCATCATCTATATCAGTTTTTGTTCTTTTAACGATTTTGTGAAGTCTATTAATTATAAATTTAGCAAAAAAACTTCTTAAAACATAAAAAAGAAGAATTATTAATAAACCAATAATTAGTTGAGATACGTTTATTCCCAACAATCCATTATTCCAGACATCTATAAATAAATTAATAAAGTTATTGAAAGTTGACATAATAATATTAATTATAAATTAATGTTTTATATACCTGATATTATTTTAAAAATAGTATATATTTTTATATTATTATTTATTAATACACCAATAATGGCAGAAAATAACGTATATAAATATTCATTTAACGATATTGACGGTAAAGAAATTAATTTAGAAGATTTCAAGGGAAAACCAATATTTTTAGTAAATACTGCATCAAAATGTGGATTTACCCCTCAATATGGAGATCTGCAAACTTTATTTCAAGAATATAAATCTACAGATTTAATATTTATCGCTACTCCATCAAATCAATTTAAACAAGAATTATCTTCTGAAGAAGAAATAAAAAAATATTGCCTTATAAGCTATGGTGTTAGTTTTAATGTAACAGAAATTGTTGAAATAAAAGGCACAGATGCTCATCCTTTATATAAATGGCTTGGAGAAAAGTATAAAGAAGTGCCAAAATGGAATTTTTATAAATATCTATTTGACAGAGATGGAAAATTGATTGAATCTTGGTCATCAATGACGAAACCAACTAGCAATAAAATAAAAAAATCAATTAAAAAAGTTTTATAAAAAAAAAGCCGCAAAAGCGGCTTTTTTATAAGTAACTTTTATTTAATTACATCATACCACCCATGCCGCCCATGCCGCCCATGCCGCCCATGCCGCCCATGCCGCCGCCCATATCAGGCATTGCAGGCGCTGGCTTATCTTC
>MDTE01071393.1_pt1 | contig 58508 bp, 65 predicted proteins | sample 811231 | NCBI WGS metagenome assembly MDTE01 (sample SAMN05326651, study PRJNA326480) | marine metagenome | isolation source: seawater | place: Indian Ocean: Red Sea | collected 2010
TATCTGAGACAGTTGAGAGAACCTTAAATGAAGGCCAACTGATTTTGCAGGATATTCCTGAAATACCAAGCTCTATAGCAGATGAATTAAAAAGCTATCAAAACATTAGGTCTGCTTCTTTTCGAGGTTTTGATAAAGCCGGCGACAGCATTTTTATATCGACACGGTTTGCTAATGTGAGCCAGCTCCATCAAGTTCATGAAGCAGGCGGAGCTAGAAACCAAGTGACATTTTTTGACGAGCCTATGGGCTCTATCTCTCGACAGCCTGGCGGCAACATGATTGCTTTTATGATGGACAGTGGCGGGTCTGAAAATGCACAGATTTTCCTGCTTGACCCGACGACCAACAAGCATAGGCTTGTATCCGATGGTAAATCAAGGAATGGAGCCATGTCATGGAATCGTTCGGGTGATAAGATCGCTTTTCTTAGTACCAGGAGAAATGGTGCCTCTAATGATGTTTGGATTGTAGATCCAAACAATCCCAGTTCTGCTGAAATGGTGCTTGCTTCTCCAGACGGATATTGGTGGGGCCCAGTTGATTGGGATAACGGACAAAACATCTTAATTCAGAATTATTTGTCTATAGCTAAATCTAATATCTATATTCTCGACATCAAATCCAAAGAAAAGACTTTAGTTGCTGGCTCCTCAAACAATCATTCAGTAAATATAGCTCAGGCATTTAATCATGATGACAGCGGCATATTTTTTATTACTAATCAGTTTAGCGAATTTAACCAACTAGCTTATAAAGACTTAAATAGCGATCAGACCAAGATAATTACACAAGACATTCCTTGGGACATTGATGAGTTTACAATTTCTAAGGATCGAACTAGAGCCGCATTTACTGTAAATGAAAATGGCATCAGTGTTGTTTATTTGTTAGATCCTAAACGCATGACCTATAAAAAGATAAAAGGTCTGCCTATAGGGTTGATCGGTGGCATGGGCTTTAGTGAAAACGGTAAAAAGCTAGGACTAACAATTAATTCTTCACAAACACCATCAGACACTTATGTTATTCATCTCTCATCTTATAACCTAAGTTACGGTGACATAGAACGATGGACTTTTTCTGAAGTGGGCGGCCTGAACACAGAGGTATTTGCTTCTCCCGAATTATTTACCTACCCAACCTTTGATAACAAACAAATTCCAGCATTTATTTATAGACCCGATACCGATAAACCAGCACCAGTTATCATTTCCATTCATGGTGGGCCAGAGGGCCAATACCGACCTCGATTCTCAGCGTCATATCAATTATGGGTTAAAGAATTAGGAGCTGCTGTAATAGCACCGAATGTAAGAGGCAGCGATGGTTACGGCAAGACCTACTTAAGTCTTGATAATGGATTTAATCGAGAAGATTCAGTCAAAGATATTGGCGCTTTGATTGATTGGGTTGCTACACAACCTGACCTTGATGCCAGCAGAATAGCAGTGATTGGAGGATCCTATGGCGGCTATATGGTATTGGCTAGCGCAACTCATTACAGCGACAAACTGAAAGCCGCTGTTGACATCGTTGGCATTTCTAATTTCGTAAGTTTTTTAGAAAACACCGAAGATTATAGACGAGACCTAAGACGACAAGAGTATGGGGATGAACGTATTCCTGAAATGCGAGAGTTCTTAGAGGCCATCAGCCCAAACAACAACGTTGATAAGATTGATATACCTTTGTTTGTAGTTCAAGGAGAAAATGATCCCAGAGTACCAGTTACTGAATCTGAGCAAATAGTTAAAGCGTTACGTGATGCAGATAAAGCAGTTTGGTATATGAATGCGCTTAATGAAGGCCATGGTTATAGAAAAAAAGAAAATCGAGATATCTACCAACAAGCCGTCGTCCTTTTCTTTAAAGAGCATTTATAATAGATTACCTAGACACAAGCGCTCTCTTATTTTGTCATGAAGATACTTAGAATAATATTCATTAATCTCTTGGTTTTTATATCCCTATTTGGGATTCTTGAAATCTTTGCAAGATATGCATTCCCAGAATTTAAAGGGCATATTTTTTCAGAATCTAAATCAATGAACGTTACCTATATCGATGGAAGTTTTTATGGTTATCAGATTCGATCGCCAAGCACAGGCTTTGAGGTGTCAGTCGATAAGCCCCTAGTTCTAATCTTTGGTGATTCTATTAGCGGTGGAGTTGGCACAGCCTATGAAGATATATGGTGGCATCGACTTGATCGATTATTAAATGTAAAAGGTGAGAACGTTCAAGTGATATCTATTTCAGGATATGGAAACAATATGGGGGATTCAACCGCTAATATAATCTCAGCGATCAATAAGATATCTGCTGATAAAGAATTAAAAATTGCCAGAATCATTTATCAATTTAATTACAATGACATCATGCCTTATACAAGCGCCGATCTGGAGGCATCAACACCACTAAATACAGACTTCTTTGGCAAGTTTGCAAAATGGCGCTATGCACATGCCAATAAATCTGTATTTCTTAGAACTATGCAGCATTATGCAGGTATTCTAGTTAGAGACACATCTGGCACTTGTGAAGACAGAGAGTGGCATGCGCTCGGACCATACACTTGGACATTTGGCTCAAAACTTTATGCCGAAGAATCTATGGAGTATTGGCGCCAATTTGAAGAAAATCTAGCTACCATTGATCAAATCACTCAGGAGTTAGGGGCAAAGTTTGAGATTTTTATATCCCCAATTCTTTATGATATTGACGATGAGAAAAAACACCTTCACTACAATCATCTAAACTACGATTTTTCATGCGCTACTATAGCGCCCAAAGAAAGGCTGTTAGACATAGCAAATAAAATGAACATACACATCTATGATCCTGCACCTGAGCTTAAGAGGAGTTTTGAAGCAAGGATACAGGAAGATAATTTTGAACCCTATTTTTTTACAGCCGACGATAATCACTTTACACCAGTAGCAGCAGCATATATAGCTGAGGTGATTGCTAAAGAATGGAATGATTAAACACTATAATGAATAAACCTTTATGAAACTTGCCCCTGAAAATCTACCCTCAAACAAAAAGTTTGGAACTTTTTTTTGTATAGTCTTCTTAGTTTTGGGAGCATACTTTTATTGGATTAAATATTTTACTTTGTCTTATGTGTTTGCCTCTCTAGGATTGATAACATTAATACTAACCATCATTAAACCATCCTTGTTACTTCCTTTTAATAAGCTTTGGATGGGTTTAGGTTTTTTATTGGGCATGATTATTAGCCCCATAGTATTAGGAGCAATCTTCTTCTTAATCTTTACACCGATAGCTTTAATTACGAAATTAATTGGCAGGGATGAATTAAAGCTCAGGAACAAGACCAAAGAAACCTACTGGGTAAAAAGGGACCTTGGTCGCTTTAGCCCTGAATCATTTAAGAACCAGTTTTAAACATGAAGCTAAGATTTTTTTCTGAGATATGGGCCTTTTTAAAGGTAAGAAAAAAGCTATGGCTTGCTCCTGTGATTATTTTGATGCTGATATTTGGCATGTTGTTAATTTTTGCACAAGGATCTGTGATCGCACCCTTTATATATACAATATTTTAAATAATGTTTATTTTAGGTATTTCAGCTTGGTACCATGATAGTGCGGCATGCCTTCTTAAAGATGGCGAGATAGTAGCAGCTGCTCAAGAAGAAAGATTCACGCGCATCAAGCATGACAAAGAATTTCCTAAAAATGCAGTATTGTATTGTTTAGCAGAAGCAAATATTAAAGCAGACGATCTTGATCACGTAGTCTTTTATGAAAAACCATTTTTAAAGTTTGAGCGACTTTTAGAAACCTATCTTGCATTTGCTCCCAGAGGCTTTGTTAGTTTCTCAAAATCTATGCCTCTTTGGATCAAAGATAAATTATTTCAAAAGCTTACCATTATAAAAGACCTAGAAAATACCTTAGATAGCTCTGTAGATTGGCAAGACAAGCTTCTGTTTTCTGAGCACCATTTATCACATGCTGCAAGCGCCTTTTATCCATCTCCTTTTAGTTCTGCGGCAGTGTTAACGATGGATGGTGTGGGTGAATGGACAACTACTTCATTGGCTGTTGGTAAGGACAATCAGTTAGAAGTGTTGAAAGAAATCCACTTTCCTCATTCGCTTGGCCTTTTGTATTCAGCCTTCACTTATTACACCGGCTTTAGAGTCAATTCTGGTGAATATAAGGTGATGGGGTTAGCCCCTTATGGTGAGCCAAAGTATGTTGATCAAATTAAAGATCATCTTATAGATATCAAAGAAGATGGATCATTTAAGCTCAACATGAAATATTTCAATTATTGTACGGGCCTTACCATGACTAGCTCATCTTTTAATGAGTTGTTTGGTGGTCCTCCAAGAGAGCCTGAGTCTGACTTAACCCAAAAAGAAATGGATTTAGCAGCATCAATACAAAAGGTCACAGAGGAAGTGGTTCTGAAATTAGCTAAGAACATACGCAATTCAACCGGAGAGAAGAATTTGTGTCTTGCCGGAGGGGTCGCTTTAAATTGTGTTGCCAATGGCATTATTGTCAAAGAAAAGATTTTTGATAAAGTCTGGATTCAACCAGCAGCGGGGGATGCAGGCGGATCATTAGGAGCAGCTTTGAGCGCTTATTATCTTATGCTTGGTAACAACAGAAAGATGTCGACTGGTTTAGATGCTATGAGAGGATCTTATTTAGGACCAGACTTTAGTAATGATGAGATTGCAGGCGTGCTTCAAAGCAAAGGAGCCAATTATCATGAATATGATCATGAAGAGATAATTAATCGAACTGCTAAAGCCTTGGCTGATGGCAAGGCTGTAGGGTGGATGCAGGGCAGGATGGAATTTGGACCTAGAGCATTAGGTAGTAGAAGTATTATTGCTGACCCAAGATCCCCGATTATGCAAAAACAACTCAATCTAAAAGTGAAGTACAGAGAAAGTTTTAGGCCTTTTGCACCAAGCATACTCAGAGAGCATGTCAGCGAATGGTTTGATCAAGATGTTGATAGCCCCTACATGTTGCTTGTATCAAACATTATTGATTCAAAAAGGAAAATAGAAGCAAATGAGAATCAAGCACTTTTCGGAGTAGACAAGATTAACGAGATTAGGTCAGAGATCCCTGCAATTACTCATGTAGATTTTAGTGCTCGATTGCAAACTGTTCACCAAGAAACGAACCCCATGTACTGGGAATTGATTAATAGATTTAATGAATTGACCGGCTGTCCAATCATAGTTAATACTTCGTTTAACGTTAGAGGCGAACCAATAGTATGCAACCCAGAGGATGCATTTAAATGTTTTATGGGCACAGAACTAGACATTTTAGTTGCCGGTAATTTTATCTTAGAGAAAAACAAGCAAGATCCGGCCTTAAATGAAGACTATAAGAACAAATACAAGCTTGATTAGAAATGCACTACTTTTTCAAATATATTCTGTAATATATAAAAATGGAGAATATTAAACTTAAACTCACAGTCTTAGGTTGCATGGTCATTCTTTTGTCAACTTGTAGCCAAGAACCTATGGCTTGCAATGATGTTGATGTTGTTAATTTAGCTAGTGAACTTGCCATCGATGTTTTTGAAGAAAATATAGATGAAATAGGTTATTTAGCTTGTGAAGAAATGGGAGTTAATGCTTATTTGAGTTTTATCGACATTGATTGTTCAGAAGTCGTATCTGATGCAATTAGTGCTATCTTAACCCCTGACTCTGTTTTCATAAGCAATATTAAGATGACTGATCAAGATGACAATATGAGTTATTGTGAGGCAAAATTTATTTTTAACTTCAAAGATATAGATTTTGAAAAAGAGTCTGAGGCCTTTCTTGAAAATTTTTTTTATGATTATGGAATAGATACAGACTATGCTGCTATTATCACCTCAACGATCTCTCTTTTTGCAGGCGATGATTTTTGGTATGAATTATCCCAGCTTCGAGAAGAAAGCATGTCTATTAATGGTGTTTATGAAGTTGAAAGTGTAAATGCCTTTTGGTTTGAAGTTTACTTAGAATTAGATTCTCTCTCCTTATAAAGCAATAATAATAATAACCAGAGCAATGTATAGCCCTGTTATTAAAAATAATCTTGCTTTATCATTACTTCGATAAATTGGAGACCTAATTATGTCTGACATAGCAACACTTAGGCAAAAAAATAACATTTCTATCATTACCATGGACGATGGCAAGGCGAATGCATTTTCTACCCAAATGCTCACAGAGCTTAATAATTGCCTTAAAAAAGTCCCTACAGACTCTGGTAGCTTAATAATCACTGGACGAGAAGGCGTATTTTCTGGCGGGTTCGATCTAAAAACTCTTAGCTCAGGAGACCTAGATGCTATAAAAGACATGGTTACTCTAGGTTATAGAGCTCTTTTAGATCTTTACTCTTTTCCTAGGCCAATTATTGCAGCTGTATCAGGCCATGCTGTTGCATTAGGCTTGTTCGTAGTCTGCTGTGCTGACTATAGAGTGGGCTTAGAGGGAAAATTTATATGCCAAGCTAATGAAGTTAGGAACAATATGGATATACCTCCTCAGATTATGGAAATACTGAAAGATAGAGTGAGCAAAAGATTTTTTCATAGAGCGATTCTCAATGGAGATATTTTTTCTACACAGGAATCCATAGAAGTAGGGTATTTAGATGAGGTGGTACAACCCGAAAAACTGATGGAGCGATCGCTTGAAAAAGCAACAGATCTTGCAACACTAGGACACCCCTTTTATACAAATACAAAAAACACATCACAAAAAGAGGTTGTTACTAAAATAAAAGACGCCCTTGGCATATAGCAGCTTTATTTATAAAAATGGCTTTTAAAATTTATCGTCTTGAAGATAAAGATATAGATATACACCTAAAAGATTTATATGCGCTCAACCAAGCCAATACCCCTGCGGTGGGATCCATTGAGTCTGTCAAATTATTCAAATCTCTTTTATTGCTGGCAAACATAAACCTCTTAATAAAACAAAATAATACGCTCGTAGGCTTTTTGGTAAGTATGCGGGATAACAGCACATACACTTCACTTAACTATCAATACTTTGCTGCTAAGTACAAGAAATTTATTTATATTGATCGCATTGCCATCAGGTCTGATAAAAGACAAAAAGGTGCCGGCAAAGCCTTATATGAGGCATTATATTCTTTAAGCTCTGACATTGTGTGCTGTGAAGTTAATACGATACCAAAGAATCAGGCCTCGATAGACTTTCATAAAAGTATGGGGTTTTTAGAAGAAGGCAACCAAGACTTTGATGACGGCCATTCAGTTGTTTATTTAACTAAATCTAGCGATTAGGCTAAAACCTCTTTTACTTTTTGCATAACTTTTGGAGCTAAGACTAGAGAAGAGATGAGAGTTGGAATAGCCATCATGGCAAAGGATCCATCAATTATATTAATTGCTGATTCAAGCGATATAACAGAAAAAAAGACTATAAATGCTATAAAGATATAGAGATATATTCTTTGGCTATTAGGCCCAAAGATAAATCTTGCACATGAGGACCCATAATAAGAGTATGTGAAGATAGTGCTTATCCCAAATAAAAGCACACTAAGAAACACTATCGCTGTTCCAGGAGCCCCTAACATTTTTTGGAATGCTTGAGCGGTTAAAGTGGCTCCCTCAAAAGAACTGTCAGCCCATAACCCGGATAAAATGATAACAATAGCAGTAGCAGTACATACCATCAGGGTGTCAAAAATAGGCCCAATCATCGCAACCATTCCTTGATTGATAGGGTTGTTAGTTTTTGCAGCACCATGAACCAATGCCTCAGTTCCTATTCCTGCTTCATTACTAAAAGCGCCTCTTTGAATGCCATAAATTAACACCCCCATAAAAGTTCCACCAATCACCGCTGACCCACTAAAAGCATCAATAAAAATAGAGCCAATAGCAGCGGGAACGCTTGAGAAATTTAAAAGCATAATGATGATAGCAGCCGCAATATAAATGCCGCCCATAATTGGGACCAGCCAAGCAGATGCTTTGGCAATTCTTTTTAGGCCACCTATGATGACGATGCCAGATAAGGTTGCAATAGAAAGGCCAATCATTAAATTGAAATAGAATGCATTTTCTATGCCACCAGAGAATGCAAAATCTCTAATGATTTGTGCCATCTGATTACTTTGTAATGCTGGTAGTGAACCTATCATTCCAAAGAAAGCAAAGAAGTAAGCAAGAAACATCCAGCGACTTGAAAGACCATTCTTAATGACATACATGGGTCCAGCTAATAGGGCGCCATCCTTACCAGTCTCTCTATACATTACTGATAATGAGCAGGTGAAGAATTTAGTTGCAATACCGATGCATGCTGTTACCCACATCCAAAAAATAGCCCCTGGACCAGCAAGCTTAATAGCTAGAGCGACACCCGCAATGTTGCCTAATCCAATAGTGCCAGATAATGCAGCAGCCAATGCCTCGTACCTAGAAATAGAACCTTGCTCCTCTGAGTTCTTTTGAAATAACAACCGAAAGCCTCTTTTAATATATTTAAACGGAGTAAATTTTGAATAAATGGAAAAAAACAAACCTGAGCCAACTAGCAAAATAACCAACCAAGGACCCCAAGCAAAATCAACAAACTTTTTGCTGATCATATCAAGTTTTGAGTGATTGCTGTGATCAAAGACTTTTTGTCCTGCTAAATAGGTTTGAGAGACCTTTAATTTTGAAAATTTTTCAATATCAGTTGCATCAACTTTATTATTTAATATGACAAAATCAGCAAATTTTCCAATTTCTATGCTGCCAAGAAGGCTGCCTTGACCCGAAATTCTGGCTGGCTCTATAGTATATGCATATAAAGCATCTTCGAAGAGAAGCCTTTGATCTGGATACCAGGGCCCATCAAACAAACCGGTTGGACTTTCTCTAAACATAGCATCTTTAATTTGTTGGAGGGGACTAAGCGGAGATGTAGGCCAATCACTCCCTAGTATTAAAGCTACATTTGATTCTTTTAGCTCATTCCAAATATAAGCTCTACTTTCTCTTTCCCCAACCCTTTTATGAATATACTTGCCGATAACACCGGTGCCATGATTGGGCTGCATTGAAGCAACAACACCCAGCTTATGAAATAGTTTTACATCATCAGCGCTGATCAACTCAGCATGCTCAATACGATTGATTGTTGACCCACTATTTCCTTCTGCAAATGCTTTAAGCGCTACTTTTACAGCATTATCTCCTATTGCATGTATGGCTATGGGAATGCCTAATGCATTATTATCTTTAACCACAGAGATTAATCGATCCTCTGAGACCATAAGCATGCCTGATTCTTCAGGCTTATCAGTATATGGCTCAATAAGCGATGCCGTGTGAGTAGACAGAACCCCATCTATATAAACTTTAATAAAGTTTATATCTAAAAAAGGGCCAAACTCATTAACAACATTAAACTCTTGTTCTAGTTGATTGAATATCGGACCACAGCTTTGATCCAAGCAATCATTTACCAGCCCGTAGAATATTCTGACTGGCATTTTTTTAGATATTGCTAAGCTTTTATATAACTTTAAGGCTTCAAGCGATGACATATCATGAGCAGAAGTTATGCCCATTGAAGATGCATAATTTAGAACATTTAACATAGCTCCTCTGCGCAGAGATGTAGCATCAATATAACCAGGATGTTTCAACACAAAATCCCTTGCATTTTCTTTTAGGATTCCTGTGAACTCACCGTCGCTATTGACTACAGCACCCTCAGCCAAGGCAAGGCTAATGCCATGAAATTCTTCTACCAACTCAATGGCTGCTGAATTAATCCAAAGAGAGTGACCATCAATATCAACCAATGCTATCGGGCGTGAAATATTTAAATCATCAAGATCTTCTTTAGTGGGTAGTTTGTCACTTTTTTCAAGCGTGTGGTCCCAACGACCACCAATGATCCAATTTTTGGAATCGATCTGCTTTGATTTTTGTTCAACCTCTTTAAGCCAATCGGACTTATTCTTTAACCCATACATATCTACCCCATTTACATATGCAGTACCTGCACTCAAGTGAGCATGAGAATCAATAAACCCCGGAAGAACAGAGACACCACCAAGATTTAGAACTTTGGTAGAGCTATCTATATATGGATCAATGCTATTGCTGTTTCCAACAAAAATAAACTTTCCATCTTTGATAGCAAAAGCTTCAGCGCGAGGACTGTTAATATTAGAGCTATAGATATCAGCATTAACGATTACTAGATCAGCTGTTTTTGAGGCTTCATCTTTGGCCAATACACTAAAGAACGGCAGAAGAACTAAGAAGAAATAAAAAAATTTTATTTTAGTAAGTAACATCAGATTAAACGATTATATCCTCTTAGAATGAATTATTTCATAACCACAAAACTTCATGTAAGCTAAGACTTTTTGTTTAAGGAATTTTCATGGCATTACCTAAAATATTGAAGGATAATTTATCTATACCAGCGATAGGGGCACCTCTTTTTCTTGTCTCTGGGCCAGAGCTAGTCATAGCTGAATGTAAGGCTGGCATAGTTGGTGCGTTTCCAGCCTTGAATGCTAGACCGCAAAACGTATTAGAAGATTGGATCCTTAGAATCAAAGATGAATTGGCTGAAGAAGCCAGCAACTTTCCAGAAAAAAAGATTGCTCCTTTTGCAGTCAATCAAATTTGCCATGCATCCAATGATCGTTTGATGGGAGATATGGAAATATGTGTAAAACATCAAGTACCAATTATTATTACTTCATTAAGACCACCTGAAGAAATAGTTAGTGCTGCTCATTCTTATGGCGGTCTTGTCTTTCATGATGTGATTAATGTCAGGCATGCTAAAAAAGCAGCCGAACAAGGGGTTGATGGATTAATATTAGTTTGTGCAGGTGCTGGAGGGCATGCTGGCACACTTTCACCATTTGCTTTGGTCAGAGAGGTCAGGGAATGGTTTGATGGCACAATAATTTTATCTGGGTCAATAAGTTCAGGCAGTGCGATTGCCTCAAGCCTAGCCCTTGGTGCAGATCTTGCATATATGGGGACAAGATTTATAGCAACAAAAGAAGCAAATGCAGAAGCAGAGTACAAACAAATGCTGATTGATAGCGCAGCTGATGACATAGTCTACTCCTCTTTATTTACGGGTGTGCATGGCAACTATCTAAAGGGGTCTGTTACTAATGCTGGTTTAGACCCAGACAATCTTCCAGAAGCTGATAAGTCATCCATGAATTTTGGTTCAGGCGGCAATACTGATTCTAAGGCTTGGAAAGATATTTGGGGGTCAGGCCAAGGAATTGGGTCAATAAGTGATGCTCCGAGTGTTGAAAGTCTTGTTGCTAAGCTTAAAAGCGAATACGAGCTTGCAATTAAGGATTTTAATAATAAAGCTAATATCTAACCTAGCTCCACATCAGCCTTATAAGTCACCCTTCTTTCGGTTTTCGCTTCTATTTACTTCAAAATTTTCTCCATATCGGGCCTCTAATTTGTCTTGATTTTCTTTAATCACTTCATAAGGATCAAGCTTTAATGCCATACAAGCAGTTACCCAATACCACATAATATCTCCCAGCTCGCGCTTCATATGAAAAATATTTTCGTCTGTCGTTGGCTTTCCTTGAAGAAATATTTTTTTTACTATTTCAACAAACTCCCCTGTCTCGCTTCCCAACCCTAGAGCAGCTGTTAATAATCTAGCTGATTCAATTTCTGATTCATGGTCAATTTCTTTTAGACGCTCTTGCAGGGCATCCAAGCTTAAGCTAGGCTCACTTGTTACTTTGGTTACAAAGTCTCCATAACTATTTAGAAACTTCTTTATTTCATCACTCATGCTTTACCTCTTTTAATCTCATGTTATTGATTATCTGCAAAGATGTCCTTAAAGGGAACATCTTCTCGCTCTATAACTTCAAATGGAAAGTCTTTGGTTGCAACATTCAGATCTATTACTTTCTTATTTTTAAGGTCTAAACCACACTGCTCACTAAAGTCATCAACTGTTTTTTGTTTACCCAGACCAAACAACCCATCAATTTCATCATATATTAATTTTGTAAGCCTACGTTTACTTTCTTTATCTAACTGATTCCATTTAATCGCTCTATTCTTATCATCATCTGGATCCCAATGAAGCTTTCTAGGTAAGTTCTTAACATCTGTATACATATGGAACAACGGAATACGAGGTATATGAACCACAGACCAATTATTTGTAAATAATCTGAGAGCAACACTTAGCTCTTCCCCATGAAAATAGAATTTAGGATCATAAGGAATTTCTTGCACAAACTCTCTACTAGTAAATATAAATCCAGCCGCAATTAACAATCCCTTTGCTGGCAGGTCTGTATTTGCAGGAAAGCTTTTTTGCATGGAGAAATGGCTATCTTCAAACAGCCTTCCTTCTCGAAAAGTTATGCCTAAGGTATCTCTAAATTTGGTATCCAAATCAAAACTATCTAAGGATTCATTAGGCTTAAAGTTTCTTGGGTACCCAGTAAGAACTAATTGCTCTATCCCAGATCCTTTAATCCAGTCATAATATTTTAATAAGATTTCATCCCAGTCTTTTGCAAAAATGGTGTGAGAATCAATTTGTAAATAATAATCTTCATTATTATAGAAATGCTGAATCCGCTCTCTTGCCCAGCAGGGGCCTTTTGCAAGAACAGGATTAAGTAATTCGTACTCAATTTGATCAAAGAAGTCTAAAGAAGCAATGTCCGTTCCATTATCTGCTTGTTCACACACACCAAAGCGTAAATTGCCCCTATGTTTTGCATTTACATAGGCACTGCAGATTGTTTCCAATAATAATGGGTCTTGATAAGAAGCAATCGAAATAAATATTGTCATAGATATAATATTTTTATTCTTTAGCATACAATTATCTCACATGACGGATAAAGAATTTCCTAAAAAGATAGCCGAAAATGTCACCATGTATTCTGCTGATCCCATTGTTTATGTTGTTAGCAGTTTTCTGACAGATGAAGAGTGCGATGCTTTTATCTCTGCTAGTGAAGGCAAGCTTGCAAAATCTACCGTCATAAGTCCCGGTGAGCATATAGAACACAAAAGCAGAATTAGTGAAAACTGCTGGATAGACCATGATGCCAATGACTTAATACATGAAGTTAGCAAGAGACTATCTATTCTGGTCCAAATGCCCATTCGTAATGCTGAACAATATCAGTTGGTTTATTACACCAAGCAAGGAGAATATAAAGCTCACTTTGATTCGTTCGACTATGGCACACCAGATGGCAAACAGAATTGGGAGCCAGGCGGCCAGCGAATGGCAACAGCCTTAGCATATTTAAATAATGTTGCTGAGGGCGGCGGCACTGATTTCCCCGAACTAGATGTGACCATTGAACCAAAAAAGGGAGACGTTTTGGTGTTCCACAATTGTGTACATGGAACCACAAATATTCATCCTAAGTCCCTGCATGCTGGAATGCCAGTTCTAGAAGGCGAGAAGTGGGTTGTGAATTTATGGTTTAGAGAAAACTTGCGCTATTAATCATCTATTTTTAAAGATTTTTGACTGATAATTATATTGTACAAATGATCTTGTGCTTCTGGTTTAAGCTGAGCAACTCCAACCGCCAGCACGTCAATAATAGCCATATACACCAACCTTGAAGTGATAGGGCTATTTAGTCTAGCCGAGTCTCCTACATTCACTTCAAGTGAAATATCACAAACTCGAGATAAAGGTGTGCCAGCCGGCATGATACCAATCACCTGAATCCCAAAAGCCTTAACTGTTTTAACACTATCTACTAAAGCTGAGGTTGTTCCAGAGTGAGATATTGCGACCACAACATCTGAGTCATTTAATGAATTTGCTGACATAAATTGAATATGTGGATCTGAAATACAAGAAGATGGGATTTTCAATCTAAAAAACTTATGTTGAGCATCCATAGCTACCGGAGCCGAGCCACCAAATGCATAAAACTCAATTCTTTTAGCTTGTGCTAAGGCCTCAATGGCTTCTTCTAGCAACTCTTGATCTAATTGAGATCTAATATTCAAGATTTCACTGATAGTTGTATCAAATACTTTTTCTGTCAGAGCTTGGATGGAATCATCAGGCTTTATTTCATAGGATGTGAAATAATCATCTGCAGCTAGCTGCTGAGCAAGAAGCATCTTTAATTCATTAAACCCCTGAAGGTTCATGGCTTTGCAAAATCTGTTAATGGTTGGCTCACTGACGCCAATCATATGTGCAGCCTCAGCCATTTTTAAGCTTATTAGTTTTTGGGGGCCTTGAATAATAAATTCTGCAACTTTTTTTTCTGATTTTCTTAGATTACCAAGCTCATTTTTAATTTCTCTAAGTAATTTAGTTTGCATAGAGGTTAGAATAGCTTTTTAAAAAATAAATTGTAACTTTTGCTATGGATGTTTCTTATATCTTAGACGAATTAAATGAAAAGCAGAGGGAAGCTGTTACGTCTGAATCACCGCATTTGCTTGTTCTGGCTGGCGCAGGCTCTGGCAAGACGAGGGTATTGGTTCATCGTATAGCTTGGTTAGTGCAAGGATTATCAGTACATCCAGGCTCCATTATGGCAGTTACTTTTACCAATAAAGCAGCGAATGAAATGCAAAGCAGAATCCAAGACCTCCTTCAATCACCTGCTATTGATCTGTGGTGCGGAACTTTTCATGGTCTTGCCCACAAAACCTTAAAAAGATTTTATAAGGAAGCTGGACTAATTTCGACTTTTACCATTTTAGATGCAGATGACCAGTTAAGAATTATCAAGAGAATTGCTAAAGAGCTTGAGCTGGAGGAAAGTACCTGGCCAAGAAAACAAATACAATGGCAAATTAATGCTTGGAAGGATGATGGCCTCAGAGCTAAATCTGTTAAGGTCGGCAAAGATTTTTCTAAAGAGATTACACAAAAGATATATCAAAAGTATGAATCTATTTGTGCAGAAGATAACCTGGTTGATTTTGGTGAATTATTATTAAAAAGTTACGAACTAATTAAAAGTGACGCTAAAGTTAGACAATTTTTCCATCAAAGATTCTCATATATTTTGATAGATGAGTTTCAGGACACCAATACCATTCAATATAAATGGCTTAATGAGATTGCTTCAAAGACTACAAGCATGACTGCTGTTGGAGATGATGATCAATCGATATATGGATGGCGGGGCGCAAAGGTTGAAAACATTAAATCTTTTGAGAAGGCAACCAAGCAAAGCGAAGTAATTCGATTAGAACAAAACTATAGATCAAGCAGCATCATTTTAACGGCTGCTAATTCACTGATTGAAAACAATCAAGACAGGCTAGGCAAAGATCTATGGACTGAATCTAAAGAAGGTGAAAACATTTCACTTTATCAAGCTTATAACGAGCAAGATGAAGCTAGATTTGTTGCTCAGATTCTAAAGTCATGGATGGATGGGGGGGAGATTTATCAAGATGCTGCTGTGGTATACAGATCCAATGCTCAATCAAGAGCAATTGAAGAAGCTCTGCTCAGAGCTAATATTCCTTATAGAATTTATGGCGGTGTTCGATTCTATGAGAGATTGGAAATCAAAAATGCTATCGCCTATTTAAAGGTTATTTTTAACCCTCATGATAACCCTGCTTTTGAGAGGTCTGTTGCAAACCCAACAAGAGGTATAGGAGCAAAGACATTAGCAAAAATCAGAGACATATCAACAAGCTCTAGTCTTTCATATATACAAGCTTCTGCAAAAATGGTTGATGAGGCTTTAATTGGAGGCAGGGGAAGGGTTGGCCTAGCAGGGTATCTAGAATTTGTTAAAGAATATTCAGATGAGGTTGATAAAAAACCTTTGTCCGAACTATTGGAAACATTAATAAACACGTCTGGACTAGTGGACTTTCATAAAAAAGAACCTGGTGAAAAGGGCAAAACAAGAGTTGAGAATCTTCAAGAGCTTATTTCAGCCGCTCAAAACTTTGAACAATTGTTTGATGATAAGGCAACTCTGCGTGAAATTGCCCAATCATTTCTCGATACGGTTTCGCTTGATGCTGGCGAAACTCAAGCAGATGAATTTGACGACGCTGTCCAGTTGATGACGTTACATTCTGCAAAAGGACTAGAATTTCCTTTAGTTTTAATTACCGGTCTTGAAGAGACACTCTTTCCACATGGTCGTTCTATGGAATCACCTCATCAACTAGAAGAAGAACGACGCCTATGTTATGTCGGCATAACTAGAGCTATGAAAAAACTTTACTTAACTTATGCAGAGTCTCGAAGATTGCACGGGACAGATGTATTTAATCCCCCATCAAGATTTATTAAAGAAATACCAGAAGAATTAATAGATGAAATAAGACCAAGAGCTTCAGTAAGCGTTCCTTTTAAGAGGACAGCTAATAACGCCCCTCTAGATTTTGAAGAAGAGATAGGAATATCTTTAGGACAAAAAGTCTTGCATCCGAAATTTGGGCAAGGCATAGTTTTAAATTATGAAGGATCAGGAGAATCTGCTAGAGTTCAAATTAACTTTGAATCTGCAGGGACTAAATGGTTAGTATTATCCTTTGCAAAATTAGAGGTAATTAAGTGAATAAATTTATTAGTATTTTTTCAATTATTTTTATAGTTGTGAGTTGTTCAAATGAAACATCCTCTACATCATCCAGCGTTCAAAAAAATTACACTTGGTCTTTAGTTACGACTTGGCCCAAAAACTATCCTGGTTTAGGCATGGCGCCTGAGAGGTTTAGCGATATAGTTGAAGAGATGTCACAGGGCCAATTGAGAATCAAAGTTTATGGGGCCGGTGAATTAGTGCCAGCTATGGGTGTGTTTGATGCAGTTTCAAATGGATCAGCAGAGATGGGCCATGGGGGAGCTTATTATTGGAAAGGGAAAATACCAGCGGCTCAATTCTTTGCAGGCGTGCCGTTTGGCTTAACCGCAGATGAAATGAATGCATGGGTCAATCGAGGCGGAGGTCTTGAGCTTTGGCAAGAAATCTATGAACCATTTAATTTAAAACCAATGCCTGGTGGCAATACAGGCACCCAAATGTTTGGCTGGTTTAATAAAGAGATTAATACTCTGGAAGATATTCAGGGTTTAAAGATGAGGATTCCAGGAATAGGCGGCGAAGTATTTAAGCGAGCCGGAGGTGTCCCTGTTAATATTCCTGGTGGAGAACTGTACACCGCTCTTCAAACTGGAACCATTGACGCCACCGAGTGGGTTGGTCCATATAATGACTTAGCTTTTGGCTTTCATCAAATTGCTGAATATTATTATTACCCAGGATGGCATGAACCAGGCTCAATGCTTGAATTTATTATTAACATTGATGCATGGAATGAATTACCTGACCACTTAAAAGCAATTGTTGAATCGGCTGCACAAACAGTTAATCAAGATCTGCTTGATGAATATACAGCCATGAACAATCAAGCACTGGTTGAGCTTACCGAAAAGCATAATGTTAAATTAAGAAAACTACCAGATGATGTAATAGATGAATTTAGAAGAATTTCTTATGAAATTCTCAATGAACTAGCTCAAAATGATCAAGAATTTGGGATTATCTACTCTGACTTTAAAGCATTTTTAGAAGGAGTTAAAAATTACCATACAATTGCTGAGGATGCTTTTGTTGAAGCTAGATCTAATCAGTGACTACACCACAAATATCTCAGTTTGGCCTAGTAGACTATCAAACCACTTATCAACGTATGGCAAGAGAGATTAAGTCCCCATCTTTTCAAGAAGAAATATGGTTGCTTAACCACCCTGCAGTTTTTACCTTAGGCACTGCTGCTGATGAATCGCATGTAATTAATCCGCATAATATCCCTGTCATTAAAACAGACAGAGGTGGCGAGGTTACATACCACGGTCCGGGCCAGCTGGTAGCCTATTTTCTTTTAGATGTTAGAGAGCGCAAATTGGGACCAAAAGCATTAGTTAAGAAGTTGGAGGATTTAATTAGCAGCATTTTATTAGAAAAAGATATTGAGAGTCATTTTGTTGAAGGTTCTCCAGGTGTATATGTTGAAGATAAGAAGATTGGATCAATTGGCTTAAGAATAAGCAGCGGAAAATCATATCATGGCATAAGCTTGAATGTTGATATGGACTTATCGCCGTTTAATTTTATTAATCCATGTGGGTATGAAGGTCTTGAAGTCACACAAATAAAAGAATTTGATTCTGAAACCACTCTTGAAGAGGTAGAATCTATAACCATAAAAGAGTTAATGAGAGTTTTTCAATAGTGGAAATCATACCGACCATTAAGATAGTCAATCGTGATGGCATTAAAGCTATTAAAAATGGGCAAAAAGCAAATAAATGTTCGGATATTGGCAACCAAAAGAAACCAGATTGGATAAGAATTCAAGCAAGATTTGATGATAATTTTCAAGCAGTAAAAGAGCAGGTCACTACAAAAAGACTTAACACTGTTTGTGAGGAGGCAATGTGTCCTAACATTTCTGAATGCTGGTCAAGTGGCACTGCAACCTTTATGTTGATGGGGTCGGTATGCACGCGAGCCTGTAAATTTTGTTCTGTTGATACAGGTAATCCGAAAGGGTGGTTAGACCTTGATGAGCCAATCAACACCGCCAAAGCGGTCAAAACTATGGGCTTGAAATATGTGGTATTAACTTCCGTCAATCGAGATGACTTGGATGATGGTGGGGCCCAACATTATGCTGAAACAGTTCAAGCCATCAAATTAATAAACCCCAAAACTGCCGTGGAGGCATTAACTCCAGACTTTAAAGGCTTGTCGTCTTCAATAGAAACGATAGTTAACTCTGGCATCCAAGTATTTGCACAAAATATTGAAACTGTAAAAAGGTTAACTCATCCCGTTAGAGATATAAGAGCAGGGTATGGGCAGACCCTAAATGTATTAAAAGATTCTAAAAAGATTAATCCAAAAGTTTTAACTAAGACAAGTTTAATACTTGGACTAGGGGAAACCGAAGAGGAGATCATAGAAACCATGGATGACCTAATATCTCAGCAAGTAGATATCCTTACGTTAGGTCAATATTTGAGGCCAACCTTGAATCATTTGCCTGTAGAAAGATGGGTTACACCTGAAGAATTCAAGCGTTATCGTGACATTGGATTAAGCAAAGGATTTTTAGAGGTTGTATCGGGACCCATGGTTAGATCGAGCTATCGGGCAGAAAGAGCATTACAAAAAAACAACGCAGGGCTTTAGCATGAACCCAGACCTTAACTCTCCATTAGTTCAGACCATGGAAAGTATTTTTTTATGTATTTTTATTCTTAGCATAGGCTTAGTTCTTTATTTATATAAAAGCAACAGCAAATATTTATTAACCGCTTTACCTTTAGTTGCAATTGCAACCCATCAGTTTGAAGAATACATACTTTCTCCTTGGCTATTAGGAGAAACCTATCATTTTTTAAACTGGTCATATCGATCAGGAGTTGATATATCTGCTATAGAAGTTGCAACAGTAAATACATTCCCATATTTCTTTTTTGCTTTATTGTTCCTAGTTAATCCATCAACCAAGATATTTGCTATTCTATTTTTGTTTATTGATGCAGTAGCGCTTTCTAATGGCATGTGGCATTTAGGCCTATCAACTGCACAAAGCGATTTTAGTCCCGGCATGATTACATCTTTATTTATCTTTGTTCCGCTTTATATAAAAGCACTATATTTGGCAGCTGAGAAAGGGATTTCAATGAGAGTGCAATTTGGATTAACTGTAGCTGGATTTATTAATCATTTTATAATGATCTGGCTGGTTAACATTTTTTGATTACATCAATATATCTATAAAACAATAAAAGGGAAAAGAATAACAAGAACCAGTATTGCAAGTTGGATTAAAATAAACGGTATTACCCCTTTATATATTTCGGATGTTTTAATACTTTCATCTGCTACCCCCCTAAGATAAAAAAGAGAAAAACCAAAAGGCGGGGTTAGGAATGACGTTTGAAGATTAATTGCTAACAGTACCCCTAGCCATATCGGATCAAATCCCATCATTAAAAGAGGAGGGGCAACCAAAGGAATGATCACATAGCAGATTTCAATGAAATCTAAAATGAACCCAAATAAAAATATTGCAATCAAGACAACGACTAGGGCTGTATATTTATCCCCCGGAATGGCATCAAAAATTTGTTGCACTAGCTCATCACCACCTATTTGTTTAAAAATCAGAGAGAAGATCGTTGCACCAATCAAGATGGTAAAGATCATGGTCGTCACACTTGCAGTTTTATAACAAACCTCTTTGATGAGCGACAGATTTAAACCAGATGAAAAGTATGCAATGATGGTAGCGCCAAGCGCACCTATGCTTGCAGCCTCGGTTGGTGTTGCGATTCCAAGAATGATTGACCCCAATACAATCATAATTAATAAAATTGGAGGGAATAGAGTCTGCAACAGTTCTTGTTTAGATCCAGAATCTCCATCTATCTTTAAGTTACTAGAGCCGTTTGCTAGGATTGAATAGATTAAATAACCAGCACAAATTAATAATCCAGGAACAATAGCTCCGATAAATAAATCACCAACTGATACAGTGCCCTGAAAGCTAGATGAATATTTAGCCTCTTGGTAGGCATTTGACATAACATCACCCAATAAAACTAATGCAATCGAGGGAGGAATGATTTGTCCCAATGTTCCTGTGGATGCAACTAAACCAGTAGCAAACTCTTTTGAGTAACCTTGTTTAATTAATAAAGGCAACGACATAAGGCCCATAGTGACAACAGTAGCGCCGACTATACCGGTGCTAGCTGCTAATAGAGCACCAACCAATACTATTGAAATGCTTAAGCCAGATTTGACTCCTGCAAATGCTTTAGCCATACCGGTTAGCATATTCGCTGCAACCCCAGATCTTTCTAAGACAACCCCCATAAAGACAAACAAGGGCACTGCCAACAAGGTTTGGTTTTCCATGATCCCATACAGTCTGCCCGGCAGAAAACCAAAAGCTTTTAATTCAAAGAAACCAAACACAACCCCAATCAGGGCAAATAATATTGAGACACCAGATAATGTGAAAGCGACAGAATAACCAAGCAATAACGCCAAGCAAATACAAAGAATAAATATAATCGGAATTATTTCCATAATTTCCTTAATAAAGAGAAGCCAGCCAACATTAAGCTAATAGGGAAGATCAAAATAAATGTTTTATGGATATATTTAATAGGTAACCCGCCTGGTTCGGTGGATCCCTCAAGCGAAGCCCAGCTTTTTAAAATAAAATCAAAGGAATAGATGCTGATAATAATAATTGTTGGCAGCATGAAACATAACAGCCCAATTAAATTAATAATTTTTTTATATTTTTGGGTATTGTTGCGATAAAAAATATCGACCCTGACATGTTCATCCTCTAATAAAGCCCATCCAGCACAACCCAAGAAAATTAAAGAATGAATGTATAGGATAATTTCTTGAACTCCTGCTTGACCAGACCCAAAAACATACCTACTGACCACCACAAACACAGTAAATATGATTAAGCACGGCAGTAGTAGAGCAAAAAACTTACCAATAATTCTTTCCATGATGTTTATCTTAAATTTATTTGGTTAAAATAAGAACCATGATTGTTCTTCTTTCACCAGCTAAGACGTTAGATTATAGCCAAGATCATCAAGTTGCATTTACGCAGCCAGGCTTTCTTAATGATTCCAAGGGTCTGATAAAGACACTGAAACAAAAAGAACCCAAGGACATCGCATCTTTAATGGGGTTAAGCGATAAACTTGCCACATTAAATTTTGATCGTTATCAATCATGGTCTGGAGCAAACAAACCCAGCCATAACAACAAGCCAGCTATATATGTTTTTCAGGGCGATGTATACCAAGGACTTGAAGCCGAAGACTTTAAAGCAAAAGATATTAAATTTGCGCAACAACACCTGAGAATACTTTCAGGCTTATATGGAGAGCTTAGACCTTTAGACTTAATTGAACCATATAGATTAGAAATGGGAACAAGGCTTAAAACCTCAAGAGGTAAAAACCTTTATGAGTTTTGGGGTAATAAAATTGTAAAAAATATTGTATCTGAGCTCAAAAAGAATAAGTCTGATCTGATTATTAATCTTGCTTCTCAGGAGTACTTCAAAGTTGTTAAGGATCTAGACAACAAAACACAAGTGATATCTCCAGTCTTTAAAGATTATAAAAACGGAACTTATAAGATCATTAGTTTTTATGCAAAGAAAGCACGAGGCTTGATGGCGAGATATATTGTGTTAAATAAAGTAACAACACCCAAAGGCATTCTTAATTTTAACTTAGGTGGTTATAAATATAGCCAACAGGAATCATCGCCAGATGCTCCTGTATTTCTTAGAAAGTCTTAATCGCCGGCCTCATCAAAGTTTTTAACATCGACCATTTTCTTAAAACTAGCATCTCTTTTTTCTTGAAAAGCTGCTATTGCTTCAGTCATATCTTGTTGGCTTAGCATTGCGCCACTCCATAATGCATTAAAGTCTAGGCTATCACTTATGCTGTGATCTCTTGAATAATTCATTACTGCTTTCAGACCATAAATGGCAACAGGAGACTTAGATGCTATTTCTTGAGCTAGCTTGTTAGCAGCTTTTAACATTTCTTCTTGTGAATCGTAAACATCACTAACCAGGCCTGACTCTTTTGCTTCATCGGCATGCATTCTTCTTCCTGTGTATGCAAGCTCTCTCATTTTAGAGTCTGGTATAAGTCTTGGAAGCCTTTGAAGGGTTCCTACATCAGCAGCCATACCTATATTAATTTCTTGAATACAAAAGAAAGCATCGCTTGAAGCAAGCCTAATATCGCATGCGGTAATCATATCTAGAGCCCCACCAATACATCCCCCTTGAACTGCAGCAATAACAGGAACTCTAATGCTTTCTAGAGTACTGATATATTCTTGTAACTCTTTGGCAGATCTATAAAGAGCTTCTCCCACTCTAGCATGGTCAGGTTTTTTATCATCAGGAATATTATCAACACCATTAGCAAAAGCCGAAAAGTCCATGCCAGCACAAAAATGTTTACCAGTAGAAGATAAAACCACCGCTCTAATTTCTGCATCTCTATTAATCTCGTCAAGAACAGCAGGAAGCTCAACCCAAAACTTTCTTGTCATCGTATTTAGTTCTTTTGGACGAGACAAGACAATATTTGCAATATTCTTTTTTATCTCAAGTTCAAAGCAAGTGTAATTAGCCATCCTCATTCTCCTTTTTTAAGTCTGAAACTATATCGAGCAACTCATCAATCAAGATAAATGTTTTATGGTGAGGAAGGACAACCTTACGGTCTTTTGATAAAAGTTTCAGTCCCCTTTCAAGTTTAGATAATTTTTCTGATGTTTCTTTTGTCATAAATACATACTTTAGTTAGACAAAAAATTATAATAGCTGAGCATTATGAAAGCATCTTTATTTTTTATTTTATTTTTTTTATTTGCCTGTGATAACTCCACAAGCATCGATTTAGAGCAGGATCGAACTCTTGCAGTTTTATACACTCAAAGCTCCGCTGAACATATGGCCGCATCTATTGCAACTTATGAGAATGCAAAACATTCATTAAAAACAGCGCTAGCTGATAAAAATTGGACAGCCTTACCTGACCAGAAGGAGGGATACCAAAACCTTCCTCCCGCGATTATTATCGATGTGGATGATACTGTTTTAGACAACTCAGCATATGAGGCTAGAATTGTGTTAAATAAAGAATCATATCCAGTAGGCTGGGGTGCTTGGTGTCATGAAGCAATTGCAACCGGTATCCCTGGAGCAATTTCCTTCCTAAATGAAGCGGCCCGCCTAGGAGTGGAAATCTTTTATGTCACAAACAGGAAATCTATTTATGAAGAATCTACAAAAGAAAATTTTAAGAAACTAGATATACCTTTTTCAAGCGACATTGATTCTGTATTGAGTAGGGGCGAGAATGGTTGGACGTCTGATAAATCATCTAGAAGAGAATTAATTGCAAGCTCTTACAGGGTGCTTTTACAGATAGGCGATAATCTAGGAGATTTCGTTAGTGAATCTTCAAATCATATGAAACCCTATCAGCGAAAACAAGAAGTTTTAAAACATCAAGATAAATGGGGCAAGCAATGGTTTGTAATAGAAAATCCAACTTATGGTGATTGGGAGGCTGCAATATATGATTATAATTTTGAACAACCGCCTGAATCTATACGCTCCATTAGAAGGGCAGCTTTAGACCCCAAGAATAAATGAAGAAACTATTCATATATGTGGTGGCAGCACTTGCTACATTCTTTTGTATAAGATGGTTGACCGACTCACCAGCAACAGAAAGCCTTCCGATTGGGCAACAAGTTGGACCAGCCAAGCTTTATCAAAACGCAAAATCACCACAAACTCCAACCAATATAATTTTATTAATTGGTGATGGCATGGGACCCAATCATACTGCGCTAGGAAGATTTGTTTTAGGCGGTCCTGATTTTAATATGGCTGTAGATCGCATGCCCATTTCGGGAACAGCAACCAACCATTCATTTGATGATCTTTATACTGACTCAGCAGCCAGCGCAACAGCTTGGGCTACTGGAACTAAAACCAAGAATCGATATGTTGGAGTTGATCCAGAAGGCAAGTTGCTGATTAATATTTCTGAAATACTCAACCCAAAAGGCATAAGGCTTGGCATCGTAGCTACCTCCTCATTAACCCACGCTACACCAGCAGCCCACTATGCTCATGTACAAAGCCGATATGAAGAGAAGGAAATAGCTAGGCAGTTAATTCACTCAAACATTAATATAGCTTTAGGCGGCGGTACTAAGTTTTTTCAAGCCTTAGAAGGAGATAGTCAAGCCATATCTTTTATAGAAAATCTTAACCAGCTAGATGATGTGGTTATGAATCAAGATAGGGTTATAGGGTTATTTGCTGAGAAAGGCATTGAAAGAGGCCAGGGACCATCTCAGCTTCAGATGACAAAAGCAGCCATTAAATACTTACAAAATAGCTCTAATTCTTGTAATGGATTTTTTTTGATGTCAGAGGGCAGCCAAATAGACTGGGCATCACATGATAATAAAGTGCATGATATGTTGGTGGAGTTAGAAGACTTTAATGCATCTGTAAACTTTGTATTAGATCTTGCTAAACAATCTGGAGATACATTAGTAATTGTTTCATCAGATCATGAAACCGGAGGCCTCAATCTAATTAAACAAAATGAGAGTGAGATAGAAATAAGTTGGACCAATGGCAAGCATACCCTAACCCCAATAAGCGTTTATGCATATGGACCGGGTGCAGAACTATTTCAAGGAAAGATTGACCAAACTGATATTTTTGTAAACATTATTAACTTATTTAACCAAAATCTTGCCAATCAATGCCTACAGAGATGATTTTAATTGATGATGCATTCATAGAGTCTGCTAGTAAAATACTGGTTAATACTAGCTTAAAAGCATCTCAAAAAATTTTAGATATATATCATTCCAATAATTTTGATTCTGACAGCAAGGCAGACGGCACTCCAATCACTAAAGCTGATAAAGCGTCTAATAGGATCATCATTTCAGAACTCAATAAACATTTTCCAGAAATACCCGTGCTATCAGAAGAAGAACCATTTCCAAAAAATATTCCAAAAGTTTTTTGGCTTATTGATCCATTAGATGGCACCAAACAATTTATTACCAAAACCGATGAATTCACCACGAACATTGCATTGATTTTTAAGGGACAACCTGTGCTCGGTGTAGTTTGTGCTCCTGCCCTTAATAAAACATGGATATCAAATGATCAAAGCAGACATTCATTAGAGACAACCTCCATTTATGATAAGCCAATTAGGTTAGTTTCGAGCACCAGCCATCAATCTGATTTAGACAGAGCTTTCTTAGCATTCCTAGATGAACAAAGCATTATGTATGATGCATCTAACTTTGGCAGCTCGCTTAAGATATGCATGTTAGTTGATGGAGAGGCAGATTTATATTGCAGATTCGGACCAACGAGCGAGTGGGATACTGCAGCAGCTCATGCAGTATTGTTGGGCGCAGGAGGACATTTATTAGATCTTAAATCATTTCAATCTTTACAGTATGGAAAACAGGAATCTGTCTTGAATCCTCATTTTTTAGCCATAAATAATACATTAGACTTAAATGAAGTATGCGAATTATTAGAGAATTTTAATAAAAGCTTGGTATAATTATTATGCAAAATAAATATAGCTTATAAATACTATATTAAATTTTTATAAATGGGTACACAGTTACAAACAATAGAGTTAGCAACTCCGGGCAAGGACATAGAGTCTTATTTGGCCTGTGTACATTCAATACCTATATTAACGCCCGAACAAGAACGAGAGCTTGCACAGAAACTTTATGAGAATGATGATCTAGATGCTGCACGACAATTAGTGTTGTCACATCTTCGGTTTGTGGTGCATATTGCAAGATCCTACTCTGGCTATGGCTTGCCACTTGCTGATATTATCCAGGAAGGTAACGTAGGCCTAATGAAGGCCATTGATAGGTTTGATCATAAAAAGGGCGTTAGGTTGGTTTCTTATGCAGTGCATTGGATCAAATCAGAGATCCATGAGTTCATTCTTAAGAACTGGAGACAGGTTAAGATCGCAACCACAAAAGCCCAAAGAAAATTGTTTTTTAACCTTAGAAGTAAGAAAAAATCTTTAGATTGGCTAACTAATGATGAAGCAGCAAAGATAGCCAAAGACCTCAACGTTGAAGTAAAAGATGTTTTCCATATGGAAAATAGGCTTTCATCTAATGATGCATCTTTTGATGGCCCAGCCGATGCAAGTGACAGTGAAGAGATTATGTCTCCTTCTCAATACCTTGAGGATAAAAGGTTCAGCCCTGAAGCTATTGTTGAAAATGAGGAATTAGCTGAACATAACCACGTAGCTCTTGTATCTGCCCTAGAAGAGCTTGATGATCGTAGCAAAGATATTATCAGTAGAAGATTTTTATCAGAGGACAAGGTTACCCTTCATGATTTAGCAAAAGAGTACAACATCTCAGCAGAGAGGATCCGACAGATTGAAAGCGGAGCCTTAAAAAAACTCAAAGCAGCTATGTCCGATGCAGCATAGCGGAGTATCAATAACCTTAAACGGACAGCATACAAAACTTCCATCAAACTCTTTAAAAGACTTAATTGATAGCTCTAATTTAGAAAATAAGAGGTTTGCAATTGAAGTTAATAAGCGCATTGTGCCTAAATCAAAACATAATGATTTTCTTATTTTAGATGGAGATAATGTTGAAATAGTTGAAGCTGTAGGTGGTGGATAATGATTAATCAAGATATCTTGTGTATAGGTAGCCATGAATTTAGTTCTAGACTAATGGTTGGCACTGGGAAGTATAAAGATTTCAAGGAAACTAAATCTGCTATAGAAGCTTCTCGAGCTGAAGTAGTTACAGTTGCTTTGAGACGCACTAATATTGGACAGAATAAGGATGAACCAAATTTGTTAGATGTTATCACTCCTGATAAATGGACTATTCTTCCTAATACAGCTGGATGCTTTAATGTCGAAGATGCTGTAAGAACCTGTCAGTTATCAAGAGAGCTTTTAGATGGCAAAGCTTTTGTCAAACTTGAAGTCTTAGGTGAATCCAAAAATCTTTTTCCAAATATGATTGGGACAATTGAAGCAGCTCGCATTTTAATTGAGGATGGTTTTGAAGTTTTAGTTTATTGTTCGGATGATCCTATTTTTTGCCAAGAGCTTGATGATATGGGATGCGTTGCGATTATGCCTCTAGCATCGCCGATAGGGTCTGGCTTAGGAATTATTAACCCCCATAATATTGAAGTGATTTTAGAAAACTCGAATAAGCCTGTCATAGTTGATGCTGGAGTAGGAACAGCATCAGATGCAACCATTGCAATGGAGCTTGGGTGTGATGGTGTTCTAATGAATACAGCAATTGCCTTGGCTACAGACCCGGTATTAATGGCGAGTTCAATGCGTAAAGGAGTAATATCAGGCAGGGAAGCATTTCTTGCTGGGAGAATGCCAAAGAAATATCATGGCTCTGCCTCATCCCCTAAAGAAAATCTGATTGAATAACACAAATAACATTATACCCAGTTATGTTAAGAGGCTTGGCAGGATAACAAGTGCACAAAGAAATAATCTCAAGCATTTAGAAGAATACCTTGTTAATGATGTATCTAATTTAAGCAATAACTATAAAGCCATAACTATAGAAATAGGTTTTGGTAATGGCGATTATACAATTGAATATGCCAAACATTTCTCTGATGAATTAGTTATAGCTGCAGAAGTTTATCTTGCTGGCATCGGAAGCCTTATTGGCAAAATAAAAGAAAATGAATTAGAGAACATCTTTATTTATGACCAAGACATCAGAGTCTTATTAAATGAGCTACCAAGGAACTCCTTAGATAAGATCATTATGCTTTTTCCTGATCCATGGCCAAAAGCAAGGCATTACAAACGGAGAATTTTAGATAATGAGTTCTTAAACCAAGTTCATCCAAAGTTAAAGACTGAAGGATTTGTCTTAGTAAGAACCGATTGGAAGAATTATGCTGATCAAATACTGGAGCTAGGACAAGAGTCTGATCATAAATTTATCTTTAATAATAGGGCAAAACTAGAGAAAGAATTTATTACTAAGTTCCATGAGCGTGCAATTATAGAGAAAAGACAAATCAGGACGTTTTCATTTAAAAAGCTAGCCAAATAAATGTATCACATCGTTTAAATACCTAAATCCAGTTTTAGATGTGCAAAATTTTTCATCCTTTAAAAGCCCCATATTTACACCAAGAGTATATTTTTCATTAAATCGATCAGATGTATTTATTTGGTTTAAAGATAACGTTCTTTGTTTAATACCATCTTTTAGCCTAAAGATATTCATAGCTAGATCATGATCCAGTTTTACATTTTCAAGTAAGTCAAAGTTAATTGGCTTAGGGTTCTCTATATAGGCTTTAACTCTATTTCTTTTTTTAAACCTAACATGGATGTTATTCATATATATTTTGCTATGCGCTCCAGGCCCCACACCAAGAAAGTCACCGAAAGTCCAATAATTCATATTATGATCTGAACAAATATTATCTCTTGACCAAGAAGAAACCTCGTATTGAAAGAAAAGCTTTTCGTTTAAACGAGCTTCAGCAAGCAACTCCATATCATGAATTAGATCTTCATTAGGCAGTCTCGGCATTTTTTTGAAGAACACTGTATTAGGCTCAATTGTTAGTTGATATAAGGAAAGATGTGCAATATTACTCTCAAAAAATATCTTGAGATTTTCTTCAAGAGACTCCAAGGTTTGACATGGGCTACCATAAATCAGATCAATTGATTTCTTCATTTTTGAATGAGTTAATATTTCAATAGCAGCATGAGATTTTTGACCATCATGGTTTCGTCCAAGAGCCTCTAATTCTTTATCTGAGAATGACTGAATACCAACCGACACTCGATTTACCATCGTTGATTCAAGCTCATTCAGATATGACAAAGTTAAATCTGATGGATTTATTTCAATGCTAATCTCAATATCTTGTTCAATTAGATTATTCTTTTTTAAATAGACTAATATCTTATCTATATATTTAACACTAAGGATCGATGGCGTCCCACCACCTATATATACAGATGAAAATAATCTTCCTTGGATTAATTGTTGCGATCTATCAATATCGCTGAGGATTGAATCAATCAGCTCTTTGACATCAGCACCATGATTGGAGGTAGTGACGTTAAAGTCGCAATAAGGACATTTTTTTTCACACCAAGGCAAATGAATATATAGCCCAATTTTAGGCAAATCATCTGAGAAGGCCATTTTCTCTTAATTTTTTAATCAGCTCTTGTAATGCTTGACCTCTATGACTATAGTCTAATTTTTCTATTGCCTCCATATCTGCAAAAGAAAGTTTAGAGTCATGTGGATAAAACATATCATCATACCCAAAACCATTTTTACCAGAAGACTTTAGCTTAACTCTTCCCAATGTTTTACCTTCAGCAATTATTGGTAACGGGTCTTCATTAGACCTTACTGCAACTAAAACACATATGAAATATGCAGATAAAGAGCTTAATCCCAAGTCTGAAATCTTTGATTTTAATTTATCTTTATTGTCTTGATCAGAAGCTCCATCAAATGCATATCGAGAAGAACGCAAACCAGGCTCATAATTTAGTTCTGGAACAACTAAACCTGAGTCATCTGCAATTACTAAAGCATTTGTTTCTTCACTAACAGCTTTTGCTTTTAATAAAGCATTTTCTATAAAGGTTGTACCAGTCTCTTCAACTTCTATTGAGCACACTTCTTTTTGAGACAGCACCCTTAATGGCTTAAATAGATCTTTAAACTCTCTAATCTTACCTTCATTATTAGAAGCTATTACAATGTCTTTATTAAGACCCAACTAAATAAACCCCTTCGGCCGCAAAGAAATTAGGGCTTTTAGGACGCTTAATTTCAACACCGTCCTCTTTAAGATACCTTTTTTTAATAATATTTAAATTCTCATTCTTACAAAGCTCTTCAAAATCTTTAATTGTGCATAGATGAATATTTTTAGTTTCAAACCATTTTGATGGCAGCGTATTGGATATGGGCATCCTGCCTTTTAATAAACCAATTCTAATTTTCCAATAACCAAAGTTTGGAATTGTTATTACACATTTTTCTGCAATTTGGAGTATGTCTCTTATAGCATTCTTTGGGTTCCTTAGGCATTGGATCGAGCTTGCCATAATTACGCAATCAAAACCCATTCCAAAGAAGTCTTTTAATCCGCTATCGATGTCATGCTGCAATATGGGCACGTCATTCTTGATACATTCATTAATTTTATTAATATCATTTTCGATGCCAAAACCAGTGATACTCTTTTCATTGATTAAGCTTCTTAACAGATCTCCATTTCCACATCCTAAGTCTAAAACCTTTGCATGATCAGGAACCCAGTCTTTGAGTATTTTTTGTTTGGAAAGATTCATACTACCTCAAGAAAATTTTTTAGAGATTTATCATAATACTCTGAGCTATATAGAAAACTGTCATGGCCATAGTTACCTTCTAATTCAATAAAAGACGACCTGATACCTGCTTTCATTGCCTGTTCTTGTAAATGTTTGCTATGTTTAGTTGGGAACAGCCAATCGCTGTCAAAACTAATGATAAGTAATCGAGCTGTTATGTTTTTTAAGGCTTCTAAGACTTCTCCTTTATATTGAGCAGCTAAATTAAATTCATCCATAGCTTTAGTCATCAGAAGGTAAGAGTTTGCATCAAACATTTCAGCAAACCTATCACCTTTATACCTTAAATAGTTCTCTATTTCGTAGTTAACATCATCATCCACTTTAGATGTTGGGCTTTGTTTCTTTCTTCCAAATCTTGCGGATATATTTGATTCAGATAGATAAGTAATGTGGCCTAACATGCGGGCAGTTTTAAGACCCTTTCTAGGTATTACATCTTCTGAATAATAATCTCCCCCAAAAAAAGACTCGTCGCGTTTTATCATTTCCCTGGCCACCTCATTCAAAGCAATATTTTGCGGAGAAGTTTCTGATGTTGCTGCAATGATTGCTGCTTTTTCAATTCTATTTGGATAAGTAACAGCCCATTGAAGCGCTTGCATTCCGCCAAGACTACCTCCAGCCACTAAGGCCCATGATGGGATCTTTAGCTCCTCCATTACAAGCTTTTGTGAGTTTACCCAGTCCTGCACAGTAACATTTGGGAAATTCGATCCATATGGTTTATCTGTTTCAGAATTAATAGATGTTGGCCCCGATGAGCCAAAGCAACTACCTAAATTATTTATAGACACAATAAAATATTTAGATGTATCAAAGGTCTTATTGTCCCCAATAAAATCATCCCACCAGCCAGCTTTTGTGTCACCCTCCATGATGCCAGCTGCATGATGGCTGCCTGAAAAGGCATGACATACTAGGATAGCGTTGGATCGATCCTTATTAAGAGAGCCATAAGTATCAACCATCAAATCAATCGATGGTAAATTTTGACCATCTTCAAAGGCAAAACCCTCTTTATAAGTAAATTTCTTTCTATTTATTTCCATAAAGCACGCTTACTATCTCATAAATAATTACATTATCAATTAAATATAAGACCAAAATTCCTATCATTGGAGAAAAATCAAGCCCTCCAGTTGGAGGTATCAATTTTCTAAAAGGTTGCAGGAAAGCGTCAGAAATATTATTTGCTAAAGAAAATATAGGGTTTTTATTGTATGGAGAAACCCAACTTAAGATAACTGAAATTAGAATAGAGTAGAGTAAAAATTTAACTACAAAATCAATAGTATTTATTAGACTAAAAACAAATATCTCCATATATGCATTTTCAGCCCCTGCTTCAATGCTAATGATATATAAGCCTAAGCATCTTATTAAAAGGGCAAACACAATTGAGGCAATTAACTTAGGCAGAAAAAACAAGACTGTATTTGATATAGGTTCAATACTCTTAACCCAGACTTTGACTATTGGGTTGTAAAAATCAATTTTTAAGAGTCTAAATATAAAGGCCACAAGGAATATATAGCTTATATATAGAGACAGGTAATTGATTATATCTGTTATATCTGGATTAAGATTCATTTTGGATATTCTTTGATCTTTCCTTTGCAGCCTTAAACGCATCTTTAAATGCTTTAGGCACTTTATCTTTCTCTAAGGACTTAATTCCAGCATTTGTTGTGCCACCTGGAGATCTAATCTCGTTAACTAATATCTTAAGATCATGGTTCTCATTGATGGCTGCAGCCATACTGGCAACAAAGTTGTACAAAATTTTTTGGGCCTCATTTTCGTTGCAACTAAATGCATTAATAGCACTTTGATAGTTTTGTAGAATGAAATAAAGGTAGGCTTGGCCACCACCAATGATGCCTGTAAATGCGTGCATCTCACCCTCAGTTTTTAACTCACAAACCACACCAATTCTTTTAAATAATTTTCGAGTTCTTTTATAGCCTAGTAAAGTATGTTGTTTACCAAAAAGTGCGGTTATTCCCATTCTGTATGCTGATCCTGTCATAGGCATGACTCTTATAACCTCCCCATATCTATATAATCTTTTTAATTTTGCTACGGTTATTCCAGCAGCCACAGAAACTAGAGGAGTCTCAACATCTTGTATTGTCATAAGTGCAGAACGCACATCTTTTGGTTTAACGCATAGAATAATTAGGTCTGGTTTATGTTGTGCAATATGATTTGTTTGAATAGCCCTTAGCTTATTACCAGTTATAAATCTTTTATGTTTAGGATTTCTTTCAATGACTAGAATATTCTTAGCATGAAAGTCATCTTTTATCAGGCCCTTGATAATTGCTTGAGCTATATTCCCACACCCATAAAAGCAAAGTTTCATTTATCTTTTTCCAAAAAGTAGCTCACCAATTCTGATCATATTAGAACCATGTTCAATCGCAACCAAATAATCGTGCGTTGTACCAAAAGAAAACGTATCTAAGTTAGGGTAGGTTGCAGAAAAGATTTCAATTAAAGCCTGTATCTTCCTTAAAGACTTTCTTTTTTCATCTAATGAGTTCGTAAATTTTGGCATAAACATGAAGCCTCTTAATTTAAGATTGGGACAATCATTTATTATGAAGTCTATACAACCAACCAATTCCTCTTCTGACAAACCTGACTTTTTCAATTCATTATCGGAGTTTACCTGTATTAATACCTGCATTTCTTTATTTAGATCCTTGCACTGTTTGTTTAAAATTTTTGCAACTTTTAATCTATCAACCGATTGAACCCAATCAGCATATTTTGCTATTGTTTTTAGCTTATTTGTCTGGATGGGGCCAATAAAATGCCAGCATACTGAATCTTCTAGCAATTCAGCTTTTTCTGCTAACTCTTGAGCATAATTCTCTCCAAAGTTATTTATACCTGCTTTAACTGCAGATTGAATAAGATCCACTCCTTTTAATTTAGTTGCTCCAATGAGAGTTACAGGATTCTCAGGCTCCCGATCTATTTCGTTCAATACTTTCTTAAGATTATCTTTATTTATTTTATTGTGCATTGCTTACGTATTATCGGTCTTCCTCCAGATTTAACTAAAACATCTTTTGCATTATTTATATCTGATTTAGTTAAATAAGGCCCACTCATTAATCTGTAGTAGACTTTGTTTGTATCTTTTGGGTCATAATAGGTATCAATATAGCCAGTTATGCCCATTCCTAGGATGTTTGATAGCCCCTCTTCAGCATAGATTCTTTTTCCATAGGCTTCCACTTGAAGCAGATAAGAACAATCCTGATCAAAGTCAATAATAGGCTCTTCGTAGACACCTCCTTCAGCTAAGCCAACCGGGAATTCATAATTAACAGAAGGCCTAACCTCAATAGCAATTATTTTTTTAAGATCAGTATTAAGGATAAACATAGTCATCATACTAAATATGATTAAACCTCCAGCCAGCACAAGAACCTTTTTGATATTAAATGGATAAGTAAAGCTCTTTTTAGTTTTGAATCTGTTCCTATTTCTTTTCTTAGATTTTTTGTTGGTTAATCTAGCAGCGTAATCTTTCATTACATTTCTTCTAATGCCTTAATACCTAGCAACTCAAGAGATTTAGCAATTATTGATTTTATTTGTAAGAGGCTAAAGATAATGTTATCTCTTTCTTGCTTTGGAGATTTAAGAATATTTTTATCGTTATAAAATTGATGAAAACTATGGGCTAAGTCTCTAAGAAAGAAAACAATGAGATGTGGCTCTAAATCTTTAGCTACAAAATGAATGATCTCATCAAACTTTAAAGATTTTTGTATTAATGGGTCGCAAACATTAAATGCATATGAATTAAATGACCTAGGCAGGCGATCTTCTTCCTGAAGATATTTTTTTTCTAAGGAGCAAATCCTTGCATGGGCATACTGAACATAATAATAAATGTTCTCTTTGTTATTTAGCTGAGCTAGTGAAATATCAAAATCTAAGTGTTGATCTGCTTGTTTAGAGAGATAGAAAAATCTAGCAGCATCTGCCCCTATACGATCTATAAGCTCTCTTAGAGTAAAGAAATTACCACTCCTTGTAGACATTTTCATTTTTTTACCATCTTCAAAGAGATTAGCAAATTGGACTAACTGCACTTGCATTTGACTCTCATCGTATCCAACTGAGCTTATTGCAGCTTCTATCCTTTTGATGTATCCATGATGATCGGAACCCCATACATTAACAATCTTATTAAACCCTCTATCAAGTTTATTTTTATGATAAGCAACATCCGATGCTAGATAAGTGCCTCTACCATCCGCCCTAACCAAGACCCTGTCTTTATCATCATTAAAATTAGTTGATTTAAGCCATAAGGCATTATCTTTTTCATATGTATTTGCTGTATCAAGCGAATTTATGGACTTATAAATCTCAGATTTTTTATCAATCAAATCTCCCATAGAAGATTCCAAGAACCATGTATCATGGCTTACATTGAAAGACTTAAGATCTGATTTTATAGAGTTGATAACCCAATTTAATCCGGTATTTCTAAATTTATTCCAATTTTTAATACTTAGATCCTTAATAAGATTAATGAGATGGTCTATTGCTTTTTCAGGGTCGTCTGGCAAGTCCGATAAAGAAAGCTCTAGGTCTTTAACTGATTCAATTTCATTAGATATTTTGTCTGCAATGTTAACAATATATTCGCCTTGATAGGCAGATACAGGAAAATTTTTATTTAAAATTTTATAGGCCCGCAACCCTATACTGCATGCAAGAATATCAATTTGTCTGCCAGCGTCATTTATGTAGTACTCGCCCTCAACAACATGACCAATAAACTTTAATACTCTAATTAATGTATCACCATAAGCAGCGCCCCTCCCATGACCCACATGCAATGGTCCTGTAGGGTTTGCAGAAACAAATTCTATTTGTATGCGTTCTCGTTGATCTGGTGTGAGCTTACTTTCAAATTTAGTGAGTTGGGTGATTTGTTTTAAGAATTCCTCTTGTGTTAAGAAGATATTTACAAAACCGGGGCCAGCTACAACAATCTTCTCAATTATTTTAATCTGTATTAAGTGTTCTTTAAGATCATTTGCAATATCTTTTGGGTTTTGTTTGCTCATGTTTCCAGCTATAAGGCATAAGTTAGTGGTCCAATGCCCCTTAGCAATATCATCTGAGATATTTAATTTAGCTTGTTCTAAGATAGGGCTCTTTAATGAAGACAGACTTTCATTAGAATCAATAAATTCTGATATCTTCTTATAGATGATTGCAGACATTAAGATGCTCTTCCTGTATAGCTTTCATTTCTTGTATCAACCTTTACATTTTCACCTTCTTCTACAAATAAAGGAACTTGAATAATTACTCCTGTTTCAAGAGTGGCTGGTTTAGTTGCACCAGACACTGTATCCCCCTTAATGCCTGGTTCGGAGGAGATAATCTTTAATTCAACAAACGGTGGAACTTCAACTGAAATAGGCTCATCATTCCAAATCATTACATCACATTTTTCTTGACCAACTAGCCATTTCTTAGCATTACCAATTGTTGAAGATTTGATACCAATTTGGTCAAAGCTCTTTGGATCCATAAAATACCAATTCTCACCATCCTCATATAGGTAATCCATTTCTTTGCTTTGTATATCTGCCTTATCAACAGACTCTCCCGATTTAAATGTCTTTTCTATGACTTTATTGGTCAATAGATTCTTATATTTTATTCTCATAACAGCTTGACCCTTGCCAGGCTTATGGAACTCATGCTCCAAGATAGAGCATGGATCACCATTTAGAATAATCTTTAGCCCATTTTTAAATTGATTAGTTGATATCTTCATGATTGCAGTTATCTTCTATTTTATTACAATAAATTGATTAAAGTGTTCGTTGGACATTTTATATGTTAGTTAAGAATAAATTTAATGCTTTAAATCTCTTTCTGTCAGTATGATGAATATAGTAATTGCAACCATAGCTACAGTCTTTTCTCTAGGTTTAGCGCTCCTAATATCAAACAATTCTGTCGATATATTTCAGTCCATTAAAGCGCATCAGCTGCTTATTGCAATTGCTTTCTTAGTGCAATGGTTTATGTACATTCCCTCATTAATTTTAAGAAGTGAAAAGTTTTATGATCTGACCGGAAGCATGACTTACATATTAATCATTGCATTAGGTATATATTTTGCAAATATTAATGATCTTGTTGATCTTCCAAAAACTATTATTGCTGTATGTGTTTGCATGTGGGCGCTTAGATTAGGCTCATTCTTGTTTTTGAGGGTGCATAAAGCTGGAGGAGATAAGCGTTTTAAGGATATCCTTAGATCACCTTCTCAATTATTCATGACCTGGAGCTTACAGGGCTTATGGGTTTCAATTTGCTCATCTGCAGCTTTGGTTGCAATAACAAATACAGAGATGAAAGAGCTCTCATTACTCTTTTATTCTGGTTTTTGTATGTATTTAGTTGGCTTGGCTGTTGAAGTCATGGCTGATCGGCAGAAAACCTTGTTTAATTCTATCCCAGAGAATAAAGATCGATTTATTAACACAGGACTATGGAGCAGATCTAGACACCCAAATTATTTTGGTGAAATATTATTGTGGTTAGGTATAACCGTTATGTCTGTACCTTATATGAAGGGATTAGCATTTTTATCGCTTATCGCACCAATTTTTACATATTTTCTTTTAAATAATATAAGCGGAATTAGGATGTTAGATAACAAAGCACGTAAGAAATGGGGCAAATTAAAAGAATACCAAGAGTACCGAAAGAATACGCCAAAATTGATACCTAAGATGTTTAAATGACATGAGCTCGAAATTATATTTTGCCATTGTTTATAAACCTGTTAATATTCTTTTTCTACTACATACAAGGGGTCTGTTATGATAAGAAAAACCTATACTTTTATTGTCGCTTTGTCGGCACTCACTCTCTCAGCTTCAGGCGAGATGGACTTAGTCCTTGAAGTTGGAAGGGACAATAATCAACTCTCTGCACAGTCTCAAGAAAAGATTGATTCTACAGAGAGAAATACAGACAAAATTGTTAATGAATTTAAGGTAGTTTCTAAGCAAGTAGAAGGATTAAAGCTCTACAACGCTCAGAAAAGAATACAGATTCAAGCTCAATTAGACCTTATGGATAAATATGATGAACAACTAGTTCAAGTTGTTGTAATGCAACGGCAGATTCCACCTTTAACTCAAAGAATGTTAGTAGGCTTAGAAAAGTTTGTAAACTTAGATACACCATTTCATGAAGATGAAAGAAAACAAAGATTGGATTTAGTCAGAAGCTCTTTATCTAATCCAAAGGTTACTGCTTCCGAGCAGGTAAGGCAGATTTTAGAGGCTTTCAATATCGAAGCTGAGTATGGAAGGAAGCTAGATGCTTACGAGGATACTATTACATTAAATGATCAGGAGATTGTGGTTAATGTTCTTCGAGTTGGCAGATTAGGCATGTTTTATCAGACAAAGGATGGTAGGCAAACCGGGTATTGGGATGAGGAGTTGGGAGCTTGGGAAAAGCTTTCTGGTAGCTATCGAACACAAGTTAGAGATGGTATACGTATGGCTAAAAAAGAGGCTCCAATAGACATGTTGATGTTGCCTGTTAAGTTTGGAGGAAATTCCTAATGAAGATTTTAGATAAGAAATATTTTTTAATGTTGGTTTTTCTGGCCATTCCGAGTTTTGCACAAGACACTGATGCAGAAGGAGAACCAACCACTCTAGAAGGCCTTTTATTGCTTGTTCAAGAAGGCAGGACGTCTGAACAAGATGAGAATTCAAGAAGAGAGGCTGAATTTAAAGCTGAAGAAAAAAAACAAGCATCTAGGCTTGCTGCTGAGAAAAGAGAACTAGCAAGACAAGAAAGAATTGCTGATCAATTAGAAGCTGAATATAAAAAGAATGAAGAAATCTTAAAAGTTAAAGAGACTGCTTATAAAAAAGAGCTAGGCTCATTAACAGAGCTGTTTGGACATTTGCAAAGTAGTGCATCTGAAGCTAGTACTTTATTTTCAGAGTCGCTTACTGCTGCAGAATTTGGTCGTGAAAGAGAAACATTCTTAAATAACCTAGCAAAGAAAATGGCTGATGCAACTGAGTTACCTACCATAGCTGAACTAGAGGATTTATGGGCAGAATTAATGCGTGAAATGGTAGCAGGGTCTCAGGTATCGAAATTTACAGCAAATGTTATTGATCTAAATGGGGAACAATTTCAATGTGAAGTTGTTCGTGTTGGATTGTATAACTCTATTTGTGATGGAAAGTATTTAGAATATGTTCCCTCTAAAGGCTTATATGCACTTTTAGCTAAACAACCTGATGGCAAATATAGAAGTACTGCTAAAAAGATCTCTAATGCCGAACCTGGTGATATTGTGAAATTTGCAGTAGACCCTACAGGCCCCGCTGGTGGAAGTTTATTAGCTAATCTGATCTTAGCACCAAGCTTAGGAGAGAGGATTAATCAAGGACGAGAAGTTGGATATATCATTATCATTGTTGGTTTGATTGGTATTGGTATTGCCATATGGAAGCTATTTCAGCTATATACAATGGGTAGGGCAGTTAGAGCTCAAGCAAATTCCACTAATCTTGATTCAAAGAATCCATTAGGTAGAGTCTTACAGGTTGGAAAAGATAACCTCGATAAAGACGTTGAAACTTTAGAGCTCAAGCTCGCAGAAGCCATCATGTCTGAAAGACCACCAATTGAAAGAGGCATTAATGCTGTAAAGATTATTTCAGTAGTTGCACCATTGGCAGGTCTATTGGGTACGGTTACAGGTATGATCGTTACATTCCAACAAATCACATTATTTGGAACAGGTGATCCAAAAATTATGGCTGGAGGTATTTCTCAAGCATTAGTAACAACTGTTCTTGGTCTTTGTGTAGCTATCCCAACGACTTTACTTCATTCATTTGCAGCATCGTCTGCTAGGAGTGTAATAAGTGTATTGGAAGAGCAAAGCACAGGAATAGTAGCAGAACATTCCGAGAACAAGAAGTAATAATCGATGTACGCAATTAGTGAAGCATTTGACTCCCTGAATGACTTTATGTCAGCAGGGGGCTCTGTGCTTTGGTTAATTGCATTTTTAGCATTATTTATGTGGGCACTAATTCTTGAAAGGATTTGGTATTTTAATTCGGGACACTCTAGCTTTATGTCCAATTTAACCAATCAGTGGGAATCAGTTAGCAATAAAGGCTCTTGGACAGGCATGCAAATTAAAGAAAAATTTAAGTCCGAGGCTAGGTTAAAAATTAACAAACACATGATGCTAATTCAAACCTGTGTAGCTTTAGCCCCTTTATTTGGATTATTGGGCACTGTTACTGGGATGATAGAGGTTTTCCAGGTTATGGCATTTACGGGTGGAGGTGATGCTCGGTCAATGGCTGGCGGTGTATCAAAAGCAACATTGCCCACTATGGCCGGAATGACAACAGCTCTTTCAGGTGTATTTGCAACCATTTATCTTAATTCTGCAAAGAATAGAGAAGAAGAGAATATTAAAGAACTAATTACAAACTAATAGGGGATATATTTTGAGAAGAAACGCAATATCAACAGCCGCTCAACAAGAAGATAGTGAAATTAACTTAACGCCCATGCTTGACGTGGTTTTTATCATGTTAATTTTCTTTATAGTCACAGCTAACTTTATCAAAGAGCCAGGCCTTGAGATAAACAGACCTGATTCTGAGACATCTGAGGTACAAGAGAACGCAGCTATATTAATAGCTGTTGGTCCAACAGGAGAAATATGGATGGACGGCAGAAGAATAGATGCTCGTCAGGTTAAAGCTAATGTTGTTAAGCTACTTGCTGATAATCCTCAGGGATCTGTAGTAATTCAGGCTGATGAGAAAGCAATGGCAGACACCATTATTAAAGTTATGGATGGTGCAAGAGAGGCAGGAGGTTTTAATATTTCTTTAGCATCAGAACCGAAGTAGAAAAGGAATTGTGAACGCAGTAACCAAATCTTTACAACCAGTTACAAGCCTTGTAAATAAGGCCTTTAATTTTAATAAATATTTGGCAGGTGCTGGATTTGGCGCGTTCATTACCATGGCACTGTTTTTTTTGATGGTTGCTCTTATTTCACTAGGTGATACTGATTTTGATACTAGCAAAGCTAGGAAATTAGCTGATGTAATCATGCCTGAGAGAGATATTGATACATTGTTTGATGATTTTGAGAAGCCAGAAGAGCCCGAGGAACAGCCTGAAGATATTGCTCAGCCTGAATTAGAGCTAGCTCCTCTAGAAGGCGTGGAAGTTGCAATGCCAAAACCAAAAGCTAACTTTGGTACTGGAGCAGGCTTATTTAGGGACGGAGAATATATTCCACTTTTTAAGGTTACACCGATTTATCCAAGAAGAGCACAAGAACGGGGTATACAAGGTTATGCCATAGTTGCCTTTACTATTACTGAGACAGGAACTGTTGAAGATGTTGAAAGCCTTGAGGGTGCATGTGGCGACCCAACAAACCCTGATACGGTTTATAGAAATTGCTCAATGTTTAACAGTGCTGCAAAGAGAGCAGCATTAAAGCTAAAATATAAACCTAAAATAGTTGATGGAAAAGCAGTTAGGGTACCCGATGTTCCTCACAAGTTTACATTTATATTAGAAGACAATGACTAGTAATTATTTTAGTAAGTTTATATTAAGAGGCTTTTTAGCTATTGTTATATCAACGCTTGGCCTAGTTTCTGTAGACTCTTATGCACAACAGTCTTCTGATGATGAGGTATCTTATGGAGAGAGCTCATCAAAATCAGGTAAAACAAGAACTTATAAAAAAGCTAGAGTCTTACAATCATCTACAGCTAAAAGGATTACCAAGGTTGTAGAAGCTTTAGAAAGGCAGAAAATCATTATGGTACCGGACCCTGAGAACGAAGGCCAGATGATAGAAAAGCAAGAAGATGATCCTGATTGGGCAACCGTTAGGTCTATATTGACTGAATTAATTAACAAAAAGGAAGAACTAAAGAGCTACGACAGATCAGTGGTATGGAATTACTGGGGGTATGTATATTTCAGCGATGAGAATTATAAACAAGCGATGTATGCCTATGAACAACTCTTAAAAGAACCTGAAGCTACAATTCCATTAAGAACAGCATCTCTCTATACATTAGCCCAGCTATATATGGTTCAAGAGGATTATGACAAAGGCATCGAATTGATCTTGCAATGGATGGATGAGATAGAAAAGGTAACAGCACAATCTTATTCATTACTATCCCAGGCATATTTTCAACAAAGCAAGTACATCAAAGCTAGAGATGCTATGTTAGAGGCGGTTAGACTGGCTGAAGAAGAGGAGGGCTATAGACCTAAAGAGAATTGGTATGTTCTGTTGGCTGCATGTTATGCAGAGCTAGAAACTGCTAAAGTTATCTCAAAGGCTGCCTCTTTACAGAAACAACTAGAGATCTATGAGATCCTAGTCAATTTTTATCCTAAGAAACTATATTTTATTCAATTGGGCGGAGTATATAGTCAAATGGATAGAGAAAAAGACCAAATGATCACTTATAAAGCTGCTTATCAAAAAGATTTACTTGATAAAGAGGGAGAATATCAAGCCCTAGCTCAGCTCCTGCTTTTAAATAAAAATCCATATTGGGCAGCAAAAGTCTTAGTTGATGGCTTTGAAAAGAAAGTTATCATTAAGAATGAAGAAACAGGAGAGGAAGAAACAGTCCCAGTTGTTAAAAGAACTTTCAAGAACTTAAAACTACTAGCAGATTCCTGGAGAATGGCTCAAGAAATAGAAGAAGCTATTCCCGTTCTAGAAGAAGCAGCGAAAGTTGCTAAAGATGGAGAGACTTTTATCTTATTAGGTAATCTCTATCTTTTTGAAGATAGAGTAGAGGATGCAGTAAGAGCAATAAAAGATGGCATCAAAAAAGGAAAGCTAAAAAAACTTTCGCAGGCACATTTAGTGCTTGGACAAGCATATTTTGAGTTGCAAGACTTTGATGAAGCAAAAAAATATTTCAGAATGGCTGCTCGTGATAAAGATAAGAAAGTTAAGAAGACAGCTAACACGTGGATTAAATACGCTGAGAACGAAGAGATAAGGGTAAGGAACCTAGCCCTTAGAAGAGAATATATTCAACAAAATTCTTAATCCCTGATATAAGTTTCAATTGTAAAATCGTACATATGTTGATCATCTTTATTGTGATGGCATTGATCTAATAATTGCCATTCATTGAGATTTATTTCTGGATAATAAACATCACCATCAATAGAACAGTTAATCCGAGTCATGACAAGCTTATTAATTAACTTAATGCTGTCATGAAAAATGCCAGCGCCACCTATAATCACTATTTCATTAGCTTTAGAGTCTATATTATTAGCATATTTAATTGCCTTACTTAAATTGCTAAATATTGATAGATTCGGCTGTTCTGTGAGCTTACTGGATACAACAATATTATTCCTTTGTGGAAGAGGGCTGCCAATTGATTCAAAAGTTTTTCTACCCATTATGATAGGCTTATTTAGTGTATAGTTTTTAAAATGCTCAAGATCTTTTGGTAAATGCCAGGGCAGAGCATTTTTCTTACCAATAACATAATTGTTTGAGGTTGCAACAATATGAGAGATTGTCTTTTTCACTAAATAGCCATTTTTGCTTTTAGGGGAGGGTGAGACTTATAGTTCTCCAAAATAAAATCATCAATATTATAATTCTTTAAATCATCTAGAGAATTAATTTTGGGCATCTTTAATGTTGGTAGTTTTTTAGGTTTTCGAGTAATTTGTTCTTTTACCTGATCAATGCAGTTCAAATAAATATGACAATCTCCAAAAGAGTGAATAAAATCACCAACTCTCAAATTCAGAATATCAGCCAAGACATGGGTTAGCAGAGCATAGCTAGCTATATTGAAAGGCACACCCAAGAACATATCAGCACTTCTTTGATACATATGACATGATAATTCTGATTTGCTTGATACATAGTATTGAGACATTACATGACATGGCGGAAGAGCCATTTTGGACAAGTCTCCAACATTCCAGGCACTGAGTATATGTCTTCTGCTATCCTTATTATTTCTTAATTCTTGAATTAAACTCTCGAGCTGATCTATTCCTCCCCAGTTTCTCCACTGGACTCCATAGATAGGGCCTAATTCTTTAGAAGTTTCATGATTGATATAACCAAGGCTTTTACCTTGATTTTCTGCATTATCAGTCCATATTGTTGAATATTTTTCTAGATCTATTAAATCTTCACGATCTTGACTGTATCTTATCTCAGCAAGCCTCCGTTCATCGTTAGAACCCTCAATAAACCATAATAACTCCGATACAACACCCTTCCATGCTAACTGTTTAGTAGTTACTGCAGGAAAACCATCCTTTAAATCAAACCTTAATTGATGTCCAAATAAACCTATGGTGCCGACACCAGTTCTATCATCTTTTTGTTCTCCTGAAGAGAGTATTTCTTCTAATAGATTAAGATATTGTTGCATTTCTTCTACTAAAATAAGTTACCAATATTATTCCTACTAGGATCATAGGTATACACAATAATTGGCCCATAGTTAATTGTAAGGTAATAAATCCAAGATGAGCATCTGGTTCTCTGAAAAACTCAACTATAAATCTCATCACACCGTACCCGATTAATAAGCTTGATGCAGTTACACCATGCCTTGGTTTTAATTTATGTACCATATGCAGTATTACAAAGAGGGCTACCCCCTCTAAAGCAAACTCATATAATTGTGATGGATGCCTTGGCAATGAATCAAAATCTCTTGGAAAAATAAAACCCCAGCCTGCTTCAGTTGGCCTGCCATATAATTCACCATTTAAGAAGTTTCCAATCCTAACAATTCCTAGACCTATAGGCATGCTGAGCGCTATCGGATCCATAAGCTGGGGGAATCTCAAGTTATTTTTATTTGCAAATACTAACATTGCAATAATCACACCTAATAAACCACCATGGAAACTTAAGCCTCCCTGCCATATATATACCAAGCTTAAAGGATTAGAGATTAATTGTTCTGTTCCATAAAACAACATATATCCAACTCTTCCACCTACTAGAGCACCAAAAAGCAAACCATACAGAAAAACCATATCATTGACTTTCTCAACATTCAGACCCATATTTATTAATAAGGGATGTCTTTTTAGATATTGGTAAATAAGCAATGCTGAAATAACCCAAGTTAGCGCATAGTATTGGATGTTAATGAATCCGAAATCAATGATGCTGGGATTGTTGAAGAAGTCTGATAATTCAATAATCATATTTAAAATAGTAGAAGAAAACCCACAATCATTATAGAAAATCCAAATATCTTTTTAAGATGCTCTTCCTTCATTATATATACCAACTTTGCTCCTAATCTAGCAAATAAAATACTACTTATACTGATCCAAAGAACCGCTGGCCAATATATAAAGTTAGCATTATCAATATTCTCTGGTGAATATACTGGAAAGCTAAAAAATATAGTTGCTACTGTTGATATTGTTACCCCGCATGCAGCTGAAGTTCCTATCGCATTTCTTATGTTGTAATTTAATGATCTTAGATATGGCACTGTAAATGTTCCACCTCCTATGCCTATAGGAATGGATAAGAAACCAATGATATTCCCGGCAATAAAATGCGTAATTAACCGCTCTTTTATCTTTATTTGGATCTCTCGTAAATTGAGAAAAGAATTTGCACCAATATATATTGCAAATACGGCGATCAACATCTTAAGGATGTAATCATCAATCATTTGGACAACTGTCACACCAATGATTGCACCGACAGGGATGCCCAAGCTTATCTTCTTAAATGCTTGCCAGTCGACTCCTTTATTTAAATGATGAGTCAACGAGGATGAGAGGCTAGTAAGGACAATGCAAGCCAGAGAAGTAGCAACTGCCATCAATACTATCGAATCACTTTGCACCCCAATCCATTGAAAAATAAATATTAGAGCGGGGACTATAATGGATCCACCACCAACTCCAAGCAGTCCAGCAAGTAGTCCAGCAAAACAACCCACTAACAAGAAAAATAAAATCTCCACACTAGATCCTTGAATAAAATTTAGCAAACTCTCTTAACACTTGTTTATACACATCTCTTTTAAACCAAATAATTTTATTCAGAGGGTACCAATAACTCACCCATTTATAGTCATCAAACTCTTGAATAGTATCGTTGTTAAAGGATATATGCACCTTTTTCTTAAGCATAAACAAAAACCATTTTTGAGTTTGTCCTTTGAAGTTTTTCAAGGCTAGAGAGAATTTTTTATGTTCAGCTGGAACATCATAATTAATCCAGTTCTGAGCTTCTGCAATTAAGCTAATCTCATCCTTGCTGATATTTACTTCTTCATATAGCTCCCTATAAGCAGCATCTAACGGCAATTCTTTCTTATCAATACCTCCTTGAGGAAATTGCCAATAAGAGGTATTTTTTCTTTTGCATAAAAGAACATCCCCCTCTTTATTAAGGATTACCAAACCGACGTTTTTCCTATATCCTTTAGTGATCTTCAAATTTACCTATGAAACAAAACAAGCTAATAATATTTGACTTGGATAATACTATTTTAACAGGTGACTCTGACTATTCTTTTATTAATTTTCTAATTTCTAAGAACTTACTTAACAGAAAGCTAAGAAAAAAAAACGATATGTTCTTAAAGGCTTTTGAGAAAGGAACTCTAAATTTTCAAGATTGGGGAAAATTTTCTTTAGAATTTTTTTACAATAAGAAGGAAGGGCATGTTCAAGATTTAATTTCTGAATTCATATCTGAAACTATAGAGCCGATGATAAATATATCCATGCTTAGAGTTATTCATAATCATAATGACCGGGGAGACATACTCTTGCTTGCAAGCGCGACCAATGAAATATTAGTCAGGCCTATAGGCGCTCGTTTGGGATTTAAGAATATTATTGCATCGCGTGTACGAGTTAATGATGGCAAATATACAAATGAGTTCATTAATCCTCCAGCCATAGGAGAAGGAAAGCTAATGCATGTTCAATCTTGGTGTGCAGATAAAGGTTTTTTACTTGAAGATGCAACTTTTTACAGTGACTCTATTTATGACTTGCCTTTATTAGGGTCTGTAAAAGAGCCAATCGCCGTAAACCCAGACCAGCATCTTTTGGAAATTGCTGACAAGAAGGGCTGGGAGGTTATTAAAACCTAATAATATATTCTCACCCCTTAAAATCTGACATGCTCGGACAAGAACACATTAGATTTTTATCCCCATACACATGATCGATGCGAGAAACAGGTGGCCAGTACTTCGATTGCTTAAGGTTAGGGTTAGGATAAGCTGCTGACTCTCGACTATAAGGATAAGACCAATTATCGTTTGCAATATCTTGAGCGCTATGAGGAGCATTTTTAAGTAAGTTATTATCTTTTGATGCTGTGCCAGACTCAATAGCAGCAATCTCTTGTCTAATTGAGATCATAGCTTTACAGAACCTATCAATCTCTACCTTGGACTCGCTTTCAGTTGGCTCTATCATAAGAGTGCCAGGAACAGGAAATGACATTGTGGGAGCATGAAAGCCATAATCTATAAGTCTTTTAGCAATATCATCTACCTCTATGCCTGCTGAATCCTTAAACGGCCTTACGTCCAGAATGCACTCATGAGCTATTAAGTTATTTTTACCCCTATAAAGTATTTTGTAATGATCCTTCAATTGGGCAGCAATATAATTCGCATTTAATATCGCCACCTCACTTGCTAATTTAAGATTTTTGCCTCCCATCATTTTTATGTACATCCAGCTGATTGGTAATATTGAGGCACTACCATATTTAGTTGCAGCTACTGGCCCAATTTTATTTTTAGTATCATATTCAAGAGGATCAGACGGAATAAAATCTTTCAGTTCTTCTACAACACAAACAGGTCCAACACCTGGACCGCCGCCCCCATGTGGTATGCAGAAAGTTTTATGAAGATTTAAATGAGATACATCACCACCAAATTGACCAGGTTTACACAAACCAACCATAGCATTCAAGTTGGCCCCATCAATATAGACCATTCCCCCATGATCATGGATCAATTTACAGACATCTTTAACAGTTGACTCAAATACTCCATGAGTAGATGGATATGTAATCATAATTCCAGCCAATTCTTTTGAATGTGCTTTTACCTTTGTTTTAAGATCTTTCATATCTATATTTCCATCATTATCACAATTAACTGGAATAACTTTCATTCCTGCCATCTGAGCTGATGCAGGATTGGTCCCATGTGCTGATTCAGGTATAAGGCATATTTTTCTATTAGTCTCATTATTGCTTGAATGAAATGCATCAATTGCTAACAGTCCAGCATACTCTCCTTGAGATCCAGCATTAGGCTGTATGGAAATGGCTGCATACCCAGTTATTGCTATGAGCATTTGCTCTAGCTCTTTAATGAGTTGTTCATAACCTTTAATTTGGTTCATGGGAGAAAAGGGATGAATATTAGCAAACTCTTTCCATCCAACAGGAATCATTTCCGATGTTGCATTTAATTTCATTGTACAGGAGCCTAATGGAATCATTGCTCTATCAAGTGCTATGTCTTTATCACTAAGCCTTCTAATATATCTTAGTAATTCAGTTTCAGACCTATATTTATTAAAAACCTCATGCGTCATAAATTCTGATGTTCTTTTTAATTTCCTTGGAATTGGAGATACTTGATCTTTATTATTTTTAGAGATATTAGATACAAATAACTCTTTTATGACATGAATATCATCTGCATTCGCTGTTTCATCTAAAGATATACCTATATGGTTCTGATCAAATTCTCTTAAGTTATATCCATTTTTAATCGCTTGTTTCAGTAGTTTTTTAGTCTGACCTTTTGTTTCTACAACAATAGTGTCAAAGAAAGTGTGATTAGTAATTTTCCAGCCTTGATTTCGGATCTCTGTAGCTAGCAGCTGTGTATGATTATGTACGTTTATAGCTATTTTCTTTAAGCCATCTCGACCATGATAAACACCGTAAAATCCTGCCATAATTGCTAATAAGGCCTGTGCCGTACAAATGTTTGATGTAGCCTTTTCCCTTCTAATGTGCTGTTCTCTAGTTTGTAAAGCAAGCCTATATGCAACATTTCCTAGCCTATCAATAGATGCACCTACCAATCTACCTGGCAAGCTCCTTTTCAGATTTTCTTTGATTGCAATAAAAGCAGCATGTGGACCACCAAAACCTAGCGGAACACCAAATCGTTGTGAGTTTCCAATAGCCATGTCAGCACCTAATTCTCCTGGAGGCTTTAATAGACATAAAGCTAGGGGGTCAGTTGCCATAATTGCTAAAGCATTATTTTGATGCAATGACTTTATTGTGCCAGAGAAATCAATTACCGAACCATCATTGCCTGGATACTGCATTAAAGCACCAAAACACTTTAAAGATATTTCAGGATCAATTAAATCTACAATTTTAATTTCTATATCCAAAGGCTTTGCTCTTGCCAAAACCACTGCGATTGTTTGTGGGAAACAGTTTTTATCTATAAGGAATACATTGGACTCAGATTTACTTGATCTAAAAGCTAAAGTCATTGCTTCAGCTGCTGCCGTTCCCTCATCTAGTAAAGATGCATTAGCTATGTCAAGGGCAGTTAAATCCCTGATCATAGTTTGGTAATTTATTAAAGCCTCTAGTCTTCCCTGAGAAATTTCTGGTTGATAAGGGGTATATGACGTATACCATCCGGGGTTTTCAAAAACATTCCTTTGAATTACTTTAGGTGTAAAAGATGAGAAGTATCCTTGACCGATAAATGATTTTTTAAGTACATTTTTCTTTGCAATCTTCTCTAGGTCGGATAAAGCAACCTCTTCTTCTAGAGCATCATCTAGACGCATTGAATCATTAATTAATATTTCTGATGGAATAACAGATTTTGTAAAACTATCTAAATCCTTGAACCCTAATTCAAGCAGCATTGAATTAACATCATTAAGGCTTGCTCCTATATGTCTTGAAGCAAAGCCATTTAATAATTCTTCACTTTTATGATGTGAATTATTATGATTTTCAAGGTCTGAAGATTTCTTTGTCATAGTTGTATTGCTAATTAATCTTCACAGATTTCAGCATAGCGCTCTGGGGGCAGCAGTTCATCCATTTCAGCTAAGTCTATAGGTTTAATTTTAAAGAACCAACCCTCATCATAAGGCGAATCATTTACTTTTTCCGGTTGATCTTCCAAAGATGCATTCACTTCTACAATCTGACCACTCAGCGGAGCATATACATCTGAAGCAGCTTTTACAGACTCTACTATTGCAACATCATCAGATGCTTGAATCTCCTTACCAATTTCTGGCAATTCAATAAATACAATATCCCCTAGCAAGTCTTGAGCATGATCACTGATACCAATTGAAGCGGTACCATCATCATTGAGTCTTACCCACTCGTGCGAGGACAGAAACTTTAAATCTCCAGGTACATCGCTCATGCCGTAATTTTATCTCTTTTTATAAACTGTGGCGATACAAACTCTACTTCTAATTCTTTATCTCTGATTAGAACTTTGCCTTGCGGTGGATAATCTGGGTCTACTCTTGCTAAAGCAATGCTTTGCTGAAGAGTAGGGGAGAAAGTTCCTGATAAAATTTTTCCTAATCCATTATCATGTTTTATTTTATAACCATTTCTTAGAACTCCTTTATCTTTAAGAATTACGCCAGTTATTTCCTGTAATTTATTTTTATTTAAATTCAAATATTTCTTTTTACCTATAAAGTTTCTATTTTGATTAGTAGTATCTACTGTCCAGGCTAAGTTGGCTTCATAAGGGCTTGTGTTATCATCCATATCCGTTCCATATAAACAAAAACCTGCTTCTAACCTCAATGTATCTCGAGCACCCAGGCCAATAGGCATAACCCCCATCTTTAATGATGCGACCCATATATTAGTTAGATCAGCTTTACTACCAATAATTTCAAAGCCATCCTCTCCCGTATAGCCAGTTCTTGCAATAACTAGGTTTCCAGTTTTTATGCAATCAAATGGCTTTAAGGACTGAGTACGCGCAGTTATTTCTAATACTATTTTGGAGGACAAAGGACCTTGTATTGCTAGAATACCAAGACGATCCTGATACTCTATTTTGACATCAAATCTCTCTGCATGGAGTTTCAACCAGGACTCAACTTTAGATTTTGTCGCACAATTTGAAACCATAAAGAGAGTATTATCGATGTGATAGATAATTAGATCATCAATAATCCCTGCAGATTCATTTAATAGAAGCCCATAAATACCCTTATCTTTGCCATAAATCTTATTGATATCGTTGGCAAAGATCTTTTCAAGAAAATTAAGCTCCTTTTCTCCGCTAATTTTAAATATACTCATATGAGATACATCAAATATTCCGACGGACTGTCGAACATAATTATGTTCTTTAAGTTGAGATCCATAATTTATTGGCATGGACCACCCTGAAAACGCAATCATTTTTGCTTTATTTGCAATATGTTGTTTATATAAAAATGTCTTCTTCATCTTATTTAGATTGCGATTTTAAATGATTAGTTAATGCAAAACATAAAACTTTATTATTTAATTTTAAATTACTTTAACACCAATCATAATTTGCTATAATGAGAATGAGAATCATTCTCATCAATATACACTATGAACGAATTTATTATTGTATTTAGAGAGTGCCTAGAGGCCAGCTTAATTGTTGGTATCATCTATAGCTTTCTCTCAAGATCTAATTTAACTGACGCTATTAGAAAGTTATGGTTGGGCGTTGGCATATCTGTGGTTGCAAGCATATTTGTAGCATTCATAGTTATTTATCTTAAGTCCATGGCTGGAGATAGTAGATATGAAAAACTTTTTGAAGCAACTTTTATGTATGCAGCAGCAGCCTTAATTTGGTATGTGGTATTTTGGCTTTCTAAGCATGTATCTGAAAAAGAAGAATTAGAATCTAAAACTGAAAAGGCTTTAGAAATGTCTACATGGGGAGTGTTTTGGGTTGTTTTCTTTTCAATTTTACGAGAAGGATTTGAAACGGTTGTAATGTTATTAGGCCAGGATAGGGGGGATGGATTTTCATATATTGGTTTTATTTTAGGTGCAGTGCTTGCAATTATCATAGGATATCTTGTGGTTATCGGGGGTCGAAGGATTAATCTTAGGCCTTTTTTTAAAGGCACAACTTTATTATTAGTATTTTTGGCATCAGGTATGATCGCTTATGGCACTCATGAGGGAGAAGAGTATCTTGAGAAGTCTGGTTATATTCAAAAAGAGAACATAGCAAGACCATGGGATATATTACAACCAACATCTGAGGGCGGGTTTTTATACAAATACGACCCTTCAAAAAAAGTTTACTATCATCCAATGTATGACAAGGGCTATATAGGTGAATTCCTTAAAGGCTTCTTTGGATACAATTCAAACCCAAACTATGTAGAGCTCATTGCATGGATTGTATCTCTTATATTTGGTATCAACATGTGGAGAAGATTTTATTTTTAATTAGGAGTCTAGCTGATCCATATTGTTAATAGCTTTTTGCATTTGCCTTTCTCGAGTTGTATGCTCATTAACTGCTTTTAAGACTGCATCAGTCTTTTTAGAAAGCTCTTCAGTTGAGCTGCTAAACCTCTCAAATTCTTTCTTTAGTTTCCCGAATTCTTTCATGATATCACCTGCTCTTTCATTTAAAGCCAAGGTACGAAATCCCATGTGAATACTAATTAAATATGCTGCTAGTGAATTAGGCCCCATCATCAGGACCCTATCATCTCTGAATATTTGTTCCCTTATATTATCTATTGAATCTATAAGTTGCATCATAGACTCGCTCGGAATATACATAACACCTAAATCAATAGTTACACCAGACTGTATGTATTTCTCATGTATATCTTGAGCATCTTTTTTAATATGCCTACGAATTTCTTCCCTAGATCTTTTAATTAATTCTTTATCCTTTTTATCAACTGCCGCAAGATAATTATCAAATTTAGCAGATGGAAACTTAGCGTCTATTGGCAATAAAAGTCCTTCAGGAAGCTTGATAGCAAACTCGACCCTCTTTCCTGATCCTTTTATAATTTCTTCATTTTCAAGATATTGATTGGCATGAAAAATGTCTTTAATAATTGCATCAAGCGACCATTCTCCAAAGGTTCCTGCTAGAGTTCCACCAGACAAGTACCTATTCAGTTTTGTTAGGGGCTCTTGAAAAGTTTGAATATCTTTTGATAGATCATGTAACGCCGATTCTTGTCTACCAACTGACCTATCTATCTCTCTGATTGATTCAGTAGAGTCAGTCTTACTGGTGTCTTTTTTAATGTTCAGATATATCAGGACCAGCACCAATAGGATTATTATCACCAATAAGATTGTTGTTATTTCTCCCACTTATTAATTAATCCTATAAAATATTCTTTCAATTTATTTATATCATACAATGGATAAGAGCCTTCAATCTAAATTTAACTCCTTAAAATCACAGGAACTAAATATAGATCTAACAAGAGGAAAACCAGGTCCAGAACAGCTTGATTTATCGAATAGTCTATTAGACCTGAGTGTGCCTATTCATGGAGAAGATGGTATTGATATTAGGAACTATGGAGAGCCGCTAGGTATAAAAGAAGCAAGAGAGCTAGGCTCAGACGTTCTATCTACTCCTTATGAATTTACATTGGTCAGCGAGCAATCTAGCCTACTACTAACTTATCAAATTATTCTAGGTATGTATTTAAGAGGATTATCCAGACCATGGAAAGATTTAGATTCTCCAAAATTTATTTGTCCCGTTCCTGGGTTTGATAGACATTTCCGAATTTTAGATGATTTTAATATTGGGGCTATACCAGTTCCGTTGATGGGCGAGGGGATTGATATTAATGCTCTATCTCAAGCACTTGAATCCAATGACAATGTAGTTGGTTTGATATGCGTACCACGTCATTCTAATCCCTCTGGTGACATATTCTCTGATGAGAATATTATTGCTATGTTAGATTTAATGAAAAAATCGTCCAAAGATAGCATATGTATTTTTGATCATGCTTATTTATTACATGATTTTAAAGATGCTAAAAAGCAAACGCCTTTATGGGAATTAATAGATAGAACAAGCATGTTAGATCGTTCAGCAATCCTCACTTCATTTTCTAAAGTAACTTTTGCGGGTGGAAGTATTGCATTTTTAGCTGCAGGCAGCGCCATTTTTGATTTAGTAAATTACCAACGAGGATCCATGATTGTTAGCCCAGATAAAATTAATCAAAAGAGACATACTCTGTTATTTAAGGATAAATCTGATATAGAGCAACATATGAAAAAACATGCAGAAGTCTTAAGACCGAAGTTTAATCTTGTGATTAAGCTATTAAAATCTTTAGATCCTAAACTGGGCTCATTTAAAGAGCCTTGCGGCGGTTATTTTATTTCCTTTAATACATCTAGGAGGATGGCAGCACGAACGATAGAAATTTGTTCTGATTTAGGAGTTCATTTGACACCTTCAGGCTCTACTTATCCTGGATTTGATGACCCCAATGATAATAACATCAGACTTGCGCCTTCAGTTGTTTCTCTAACAGATATTAAAAAGGCAATGGAAGTATTTAAGCTTGCACTGGAAATATCTTTTTCAGAAGCTAATTAACTTTGGAACTAATTGGTTGATATTTATTTCCATCAAAATCTGAAAAAAGTTTTTTGATTTCAGGATGCCTGCATTCTTTAGCTGGCTCATCCATTAACAAATTCTGTTCAGACACATAAGCGTTATAAAATATACTACCGTTTTCAGCTAGCAGATGATAGAAAGGTTGTTCTTTTTTAGGTCTGAAAGCTTGTGGAATAGATAAGTACCATTCTTCAGTATTATTAAACTCTGGATCAACGTCATATATCACACCCCTGAAATCTAGGAACTTATGTTTTACTATTGCACCTATAGCAAACTTTGTTTCGATGTAATCATCATTTATCATTACACTCATTATATACTTTAAGAAATGTTAGTTTTAAGTTCTCCATCAGTAGAAAATAGAAATATTACATCCTATTTGGGTATAGTTACTGGCAGCACAGTTAGGGCGCGTCATGTTGGAAGTGATATATTAGCTAGTCTAAAGAACTTAGTCGGCGGAGAGCTTCAAAGTTATTCAAAACTTTTATCTTCTGCTAGAGATGAGGCCATGGAAAGAATGGTTGAAGAAGCTAAGTCTAAGGGGGCTGATGCAGTTATCAATTTTAGATTTCAAACCTCAACTATTGCTCCAGGGGCATCTGAAGTCATTGCATATGGGACAGCTGTAAAGCTTGAAGATTAATTCAATAAAAATATTTGGCGAAAGGCATAGCGGAACAAACGCTATAGGTTTTTTTGTTGGTAAGAATTTTGATCTCAAATTTAATCATTATGATTATTTAGGCTGGAAACATAGGTTAGCCCCGCTTCAAGAAGAATGGATTAAATTCCCTGTTGATAATTGTCTTTTTGTAATATGTTTAAGAAACCCTTATTCCTGGTTAAAAGCAATGCATGCTGAGCCTTATTATGAACACTATCCTAAAATAAGAGACTTATCTTTCTATGATTTTGTTAGTTCTTCTATTGAGGACTATGAGAATTCTATATGTATGTGGAATAAGAAAACAGCCAGTTATCTTAGATTAGTGAAAGAAGTTCCTCATGCAGTTATTATAAGAATTGAAGATTTTCATCAAGATCAAGATGGATTTTATAAAACTTTAACTAAGATTTTGGGCAATAGAGGGCTTGAGTTTACTAGAATGGATGAATATATAAATGGACGGGGAAAACACGATTATGATATTGGTAATTCTTTAGCAGTACCTAAATTGGAATCCAAGGAAATAGAATATATAAATTCTTTTTTATCTAATGAAATTATGCATAGATGCGATTATCCTATGCTGTAAATCAAGGAAATAAAATGAACAGAACAGAAAAAGCCGCTCTTAGAGAAAGTGTAATAGTTGTAATTATGGGCGTCCTAATAAACTTCCCTCTCCAAACACTTCTTCTTTGGCTCACGATTGATATTTGGAGTTGGAAGAACACACTTTTAATTTCTATCTTTATCCAATCAGTGATAACGTTTGTTGCTTTAGTTAGAGTATTCTCAATTAGGATGAGTTTTAGTAGGAGATCTAAGAGGGCCTAGTCATTTCTTAGGCCATGATGGAGCGGCCCATTTCCAGCCCCTATATCTGGAGACTTCTCTAAAAGATAACGAACATATTGGATGGATTTATGTACTGATTTAGTGATGCCTAGATCATTCCCTAAGAATGTGGCTATAGCACTTGCAAGGGTGCATCCTGTGCCGTGAGTATTTTTAGATTCAATCTTAGGGTTCTCAAAAACTTTTTCTTGATGATCACTGATTAAGACATCACATATGCTAGATGTATTCGCATGACCGCCTTTAACCAAAACATTCTTTGGCCCAAGTTTTAATATTTTCTTCCCAGCTTTTATTTGATCTTCAATGCTATTAATTTTCATATCAGCTAATATTTCAGCTTCAGGAATATTTGGAGTAACTATAGTCGCATGCGGAATCAAATTAGATCTAATTTGTTTGAATACATCATTATTAACTAGCACATCACCCGAAGAAGCCACCATCACCGGATCTACAACAAGGAAAATGTTTTTTGATCTATTAACAATTTCTCTGATTATTTTTGTATTATTTATCATCCCAGTTTTGATTACCCGAATATTTAAGTCTGTCTCTACAGAATCAAATTGAGATATGATTTCTTCAGTTGGTATATCTAAAATACCTTGAACTCCTTGTGTGTTCTGAGAAGTCACCGATGTAATAACTGTAGCAGCATAACCCCCAAGAGATGTAATGGTTTTGATATCAGCCTGAATACCAGCTCCACCAGATGAGTCTGAACCTGCAATAGTTAAGACTATATTAATATTATTTTTCATCTTCATTCAGTTTAGCTGCAATTCAATGATTACGAGCTTTATAATACTACTTACACTATGAAACTTGATATCTTCCAAGTTGATGCATTTACAAACTCCAAGTTTAAAGGAAATCCTGCTGCAGTTGTAATTTTAAAAGACCCTTTAGACACTAAAATGATGCAGCAAATCGCAATGGAGAATAATTTGTCTGAAACAGCTTTTGTTGATGTGTCATCTAAGCCATATTTAATTCGTTGGTTTACTCCTACAGTTGAAGTTGATTTATGTGGGCATGCAACATTAGCATCGGCAAGAGTAATATTTGAATATTTTGAAGAACAAAACTCTCAGAAGTTAGAGTTTATTTGTCATGATCATGGAAAACTGGTTGCCACAAAAGAACAAGACATCATTTACTTAGATTTTCCTGCTGATGAGCCTAAATTGATTGAAGACATTACACCTTTAAGCAAGATTTTAGATATTGCTATTAAAGAGGCATATACAGGACTAACAAAACATATGGTTATAGTAGATGATGAAAATGCAATTAAAACTTTTATACCAGACTTTAATAAAATATCAGAATTAGACTCTATGGGATTAATAGTAACTTCAACTGGTAAGAATTGTGATTTTGTTTCCAGATGCTTTTTTCCGAAATCAGGGGTTGATGAAGATCCTGTGACTGGCTCAGCTCATACCTTGATGACCCCATTTTGGGCACAAAGACTTAATAAGCAACATCTCATAGCAAGACAAATATCTAATAGGGGCGGTGAAATTCAGTGTGAGCTTTTAGGCAATAGAGTGATGCTTGGCGGTCATTCGTTTATCTATTTGAAAGGCAAAGTTTTCCTTTGATTTCACCTTACAATCTAATTAACATCTATTTGAGTTGATTGTAAAAGAGGAGACAAAATTCTCTGATTTATCAAAATACCAATAGATCATATCTACGTCATTAGTCTTGTACCAATCCATGACAGGATTGGTGCACAAGGTATTGAGATTTTGTTGCTCCAAATTCTTCATGACTGTCGATATAGGACCCAATTGGTCCTGATCATAATTGACTTGATATATATAAACGATTCCCCGAGTGCTTGTATTCATTTCTACTAAATCTGTCACTGCATCAACTGACTGTGGAAAGGTTGAGGCATTTATGACTTCTTGAATTTCATTTCTGACTTCAGCATTAGAAATAGATCCTAGAGAATATAATGGAATTAATAATATGAGGCCTGCTAATAATTTATTCATCTTTTTATATTATGGCAAAGAAATATATTTATCAATTCTTTATATTTCTACATTTACATACTAAAAAAAATGAATA
>MDTE01012029.1_pt1 | contig 58267 bp, 60 predicted proteins | sample 811231 | NCBI WGS metagenome assembly MDTE01 (sample SAMN05326651, study PRJNA326480) | marine metagenome | isolation source: seawater | place: Indian Ocean: Red Sea | collected 2010
CACCAAAACAGGAAGCAAAAAAAGAGGAGCCTAAAAAAGAAGCACCAAAACAGGAAGCAAAAAAAGAGGAGCCTAAAAAAGAAGCACCAAAACAGGAAGCAAAGAAATAAATTAGAAAATGTGGACAGCAAGAATATTTACGTTATATCCAGAAATTTTCCCAGGCCCCCTATTAAGAGGGCTTTACGGGAAAGCATTTGAAAAAAAAATATGGAGTCTAAGCGTTATAAATATTAGAGACTATGCTGATGATAAACACAAAACTGTAGACGACACTCCATTTGGAGGTGGAAGCGGGATGCTTATTAAACCAGACGTTTTAGGAAAATCTATTGATGAAAATATTAAAAAAGATGAGAGGATATTTTATTTATCTCCAAGGGGAAAAAAATTTGATCAAAAAATAGCAAAAGAATTATCTAAAGAAAAATCTATTAATCTAATTTGTGGGCATTTCGAAGGTGTGGATGAAAGAGTATTAAGCACAAGAAAAATAGAGGAAATAAGTATTGGCGACTATATTTTGTCCGGAGGAGAGTCAGCAGCTTTGGTTTTAATTGACACTGTGATTAGACTTTTGCCAGGCGTATTGGGTAATGATGCATCCAAAAATGACGAGAGCTTCGAAAATGGTTTATTAGAATATCCTCAATATACCAAACCTCAAATTTGGGAGAAAAAAAGTGTCCCAGAGGTCTTATTATCAGGAGATCATGGGAAAATTAAAGACTGGCGTTTAAGTCAATCAGAGGCTATAACACGTCGCCAGAGACCTGATTTGTGGAAAAAATACATTAGCAAAAAGAAAAAATGAAAAATATTGAAGATATAAATAAAGCAGCTTTAAAGAAAATTGTATCAGCTAAAAAAATTACTAATTTTGATACAGGTGATACGATTAAAGTGGGTGTAAAAATCTCAGAGGGGAAAAGAGAGAGAATCCAATTCTTTGAAGGTGTTTGTATAGCTAAAAAGAACAGAGATATAAACTCCTCATTTACTGTGAGAAAAATCTCATTCGGGGAAGGAGTTGAAAGAACTTTTGCACTATATAGTCCGATAGTAGACTCTATAAAAGTAATTAGGTCTGGAAAAGTAAGAAGGGCAAAACTTTACTATCTAAGAGATAGAAAAGGTAAGTCAGCAAGAATAGCAGAAAAAATTAAGAAAAAGATTGGAATAGATGTTTCAGTTAAACCAGAAGAGTCAAAAATTGAGCCTAAAGATAAAAAAATCGAAGAAACTAAAATTGAAAATAATCCTGCTCTCTTAAAAACAGGGGCAGAGAATAAAGAAAAAAAATAAAATATTCTCAAATGCCTAAAACTCTATACGATAAGATATGGGATGATCACCTTGTTCACCAGGACAAAGATGGGATAGCACTACTTTATGTTGATAGACATTTAGTCCATGAAGTAACTAGCCCACAAGCCTTTGAAGGGTTAAGAATTCAAAAGAGAAAAGTAAGAAGGCCGGAGCTTACATTAGCAGTACCAGACCATAATGTGCCAACATCTGATCGATCAAAAGGTATTGAGGACAAAGAGTCAAAATTACAAGTAGATACTTTAAGAAAAAATTGCAAAGAATTTGGCGTTCAGTTATTTGATGTTAATGATAAAAGGCAAGGGATAGTTCATATTATAGGTCCTGAGCAAGGATTTACCCAACCAGGCACAGTAATAGTTTGTGGCGATAGTCATACAGCCACCCACGGAGCATTTGGATCATTAGCTTTTGGAATTGGAACTTCAGAGGTAGAACATGTATTGGCAACACAAACCTTGATCCAAAAAAAATCGAAAAATTTTAGAATAAATGTTAACGGAAAGTTGCCAGTAGGAGTAACTTCTAAAGATGTTATTTTAAAGATTATTAAAACTATCGGAACTGCCGGCGGAACAGGTTATGTAATAGAATTTGCAGGAGAGGTAATTAGAAATTTAAGTGTCGAACAAAGAATGACCGTGTGTAATATGACGATCGAAGCTGGTGCAAGAGCCGGTTTAATAGCACCTGATGAAAAAACTTATGAATATTTTAAAGGAAGACCTATGGCTCCTAAAGGAGATAATTGGAAAAAAGCTTTAGACCACTGGAAAAATCTTTATTCGGACAAGGGTTGTAAATTTGATAAAGAAATTCATTTAGATGCCAAAGATATTGAGCCACTTGTAACTTGGGGAACATCTCCTCAAGATGTCTCACCTATTACTGGAACAGTTCCTGATCCAGAAAAAGAGAATGATAAAGAAAGAAAAAACGCTATGTATAGATCATTAGAATATATGGGTTTGAGACCAAATACTAAAATGTCGGATATAAAAGTTGATAGAATATTTATTGGTAGTTGTACAAATGGTAGAATTGAAGATCTCAGAGCAGCAGCTAAACTTTTAAAAGGAAGAAAAATAGCTAAAAATGTTAGTGCTATGGTAGTTCCAGGTTCCGGTTTAGTAAAAAAGCAAGCAGAGGATGAAGGACTAGACAAGATCTTTATTGAGGCAGGTTTTCAATGGAGAGAACCAGGTTGTTCAATGTGTTTAGGTATGAATGAAGATCAACTTAAATCTAAAGAAAGATGTGCATCTACTTCAAATAGAAACTTTGAAGGAAGACAAGGCAGAGGAGGAAGGACGCATCTTGTAAGTCCTGGAATGGCAGTAGCTGCTGCTATCCAAGGGCACCTAGCTGATGTAAGAGAAATAAATTAGATGGAAAAGTTTAAAAAGTTAAGAAGCATACCAGCATATTTACCTTTAATTAATATTGATACTGATATGATTATTCCAAAACAATTTTTAAAAACAATTAGAAGAACTGGACTGGGAAAAAGTCTGTTCTATGAAATGAGATATGATGAAAATGGAAATATAATAAAAGACTTTATTTTAAATAATAAACCATACTCTAAATCTAAAATCCTAATTGCAGGAAAAAACTTTGGGTGTGGCTCTTCTCGAGAACACGCTCCATGGGCATTATTAGATTTTGGTATTAGATGCGTTATAAGCTCAAGTTATGCAGATATTTTTTATAATAATTGCTTTAATAATGGAATTTTACCAATTACTCTTAAAGAAAATGATGTCCAAGAGATATCTGAATACTCTAAAAGACAAGAGGAAATTGAAATAAATTTAGAAAATCAAGAAATATTATATGGAAACAAAAAAATAAAATTTAAATTAGAAAATGAAAAAAAGAAACGATTATTAGAAGGGCTGGATAATATTGGGATTTCCATGAAGAAAACTTCTAGTATAGATGAGTATGAAGAAAAATTAAAAAAAGATAAGCCTTGGATCTAAAAAAAATGATTAAAGTTAAAAAAAGAAAATTGCTATTATTGCCTGGCGATGGGATAGGTCCAGAGGTTGTAAGAGAAGTAAGAAAAGTTATAGAATGGCTGAACAAAAATAAATCATTAGACTTTCAGGTTGAAGAGGAATTGATTGGTGGAGCTTCTATCGATAAAAACAAAATTCCTATTACAGACGAAGTTTTTTATAAATCACTTGAATGTGAAGCTGTTATCCTAGGAGCTTGTGGTGGACCAAAATGGGATAAATTAGAGTTTTCAAAAAAACCAGAGAGGGCCCTTCTTAAACTAAGAAAAGAACTTAAGCTTTTTGCAAATCTAAGACCAGCTATTTGCTTTAAGCAACTTGTTGACTCATCAACTTTAAAACCAGAAATAGTATCTGGATTAGATATAATGATAGTTAGAGAGCTTACAGGAGGAATTTATTTTGGTGAACCAAGAGGCATTCAGCCAATTGAAAACAATGAAAGGAAAGGAATTAATACTCATTCATATACAACAAAAGAAATTAAGAGAATAGCAAAAGTAGCTTTTGAGTTAGCTAAGAAAAGGAAGAACAAAGTTACATCATGTGAAAAATCAAATGTTATGGAGGCAGGAGTATTATGGAGAGAAGAGGTTGAAAATTTAAAAAATAAAGAATTTCAAAAAGTTGAACTTGAACATATGCTAGCTGATAATTGCGCGATGCAGATTTTAAGAAACCCAAAACAATTTGATGTAATTTTGGCTGACAATTTATTCGGTGATATGTTATCTGATGAGGCTGCAATGCTTACAGGATCGCTTGGACTATTGCCCTCAGCTTCTCTTGGCGAAAAAGACAAAGATGGTAAAATTAGATCTTTATATGAGCCTGTTCATGGATCTGCACCAGATATAGCTGGAAAAAATATAGCAAATCCAATTGCATCCATATTAAGTTTATCCATGGCACTTCGATACTCACTGGACCTGGATAAAGAAGCAGATTTATTAGAAACCGCAGTTCAAAGCGTCTTAGACGAGGATATAAGAACTAAGGATATAATGTCCCCTGGTAAAAAAGAAGTTTCAACTTCTGATATGGGTGATGCAATTATTTCAAAATTGAAATAAAGTAATTATATTATGAATTTAGCAATTATCGGTGCAACAGGTAATGTTGGCAGAAAAACAATTGAAATTTTAGAAAAATCAAACCTATCTTTTGACAATCTATATTTAGTTGCTTCAAAAAAAAGCGTAGGTAAAAAAATAGTATTTAAAGGAAAAGAATTAAAAGTTGAAGAATTAAATAATTATAATTTTTCTAATGCTAAAATTACTTTTTTTGCAGCTGGAAAAGAAATTTCAAAAGTCTGGGCTAGAAAAGCTGCCAAACAAACTATTGTTATAGACAACTCAAGTTTTTTTAGGATGGAAAAAGATGTACCTTTAGTGGTTCCGGAGGTGAACTCGGATGCTTTAGACTCCCATAATAATTTAATTTCAAATCCAAATTGCTCAACAATTCAAATGCTTTTGGTTTTAAAACCTTTACACGATAAATATAATATAAAAAGAGTAGTTGTTTCCACATATCAGGCAGTATCTGGTGCAGGGAAGGCACCAATGGACGAACTTTTTGCCCAAACAAGAGAATCTTTAGGTGGAAAGAAAGTAGATTCAAAAAATTTTACCAAACAAATAGCCTTTAATATTATTCCTCACATAGATTCTTTTAATGAAGATGGCTATACAAAAGAGGAGATAAAAATGGCAAAAGAGACAAAAAAGATTTTAGACCAAGAAATTGATGTTACCGCAACTTGTGTAAGAGTTCCTGTTAAGACCTCACATTCTGAGTCAATTAATATCGAATTTAATAATTCTTATGATTTAGAAAATATTAAAAAAATATTAAATAATGCTCAAGGATGTAAAGTTGTTGATCAACACAGTGACGGTGGATACATGACCCCAATAGAGGCAGAGGGCGATCATACCACTTATATTTCAAGAATAAGGAAAGATAATTCTAATAAAAAGGCCATTAATCTTTGGGTGGTTTCTGATAATTTACTTAAAGGAGCGGCACTGAATACAGTACAAATTGCAGAAACTTTAATGAAAAAAATTAAAAATTAGTTAAAATAGACAAGATGCAAAAAGATAACAATCCTTTAGCTCCTCACTTACAAGTTTATAAGTGGCATATATCTTCTCTACTTTCAATTACCCATAGAATAGTAGGTGTAATAAATATAATTGCAATTACACTTATTTGTTTTTGGTCAATCTCTTTATTGTTAGGGGAGGAAAGCTATGAATTTATAAAATTGTTTTTACAATCTTTTGTTGGAAAATTTTTAATGATAACTCTTTGCTGGACATTTAGTTTTCATATACTAAATGAAATAAGACATTTCGTATGGGACTTAGGATACGGCTTTGATTTAAAAATTTCAAAAATCACAGGAATAATTACTATAATTGGATCTTTTGTCATTGCAGTGTTAATTTATTTAATTGGAAAAAATACATTTTAAAATGAATACATCGACAAAAAAATGGTTATTTACAAAATACAGCTCTTTAATATTAATTCCATTTATGATCTGGTTTATTATTAATTTAGTTAAAATTTATGATTCGGAATATGCTGAATTAGTCGTCTTTTTTTCAGAAAAGACATCAATTTTCCTATTTTCATTTTTTGTAGTTTTTGCATATGTTTTTTCAGCATTAACAATAAGTGAAATTTTTGAGGATTATATTCATGATGAAAAAATCAAAAATGTCGCAAGTAAAGCACTGTATACTTTTGCTACAATAGTTCCATTAATAACAATAATTGGTATATTTATTTTAAGTTTATGAATTCATACAAAATTATAGATCATGAATATGATGTTGTGGTTCTTGGGGCTGGAGGATCAGGATTAAGAGCGGCGGTAGGACTATCCGAGGCTGGACTTAAGACTGCCTGTATTTCAAAAGTTTTTCCAACAAGAAGTCACACGTCTGCTGCTCAAGGAGGTATATCAGCCGCACTTGGAAACATGGGCGAAGATGATTGGAGATGGCACATGTATGACACAGTCAAAGGATCAGATTGGCTTGGAGATCAGGATGCAATAGAGTATTTGTGCAAAGAAGCTCCGAAGGCAGTTATTGAACTTGAAAGATATGGAGTTCCTTTTAGCAGAACTGAGGATGGTAAAATTTATCAAAGACCTTTTGGAGGAATGACCAAAAATTATGGAAATGGAACAGTACAAAGAACATGTGCAGCCGCTGATAGAACTGGCCATGCAATCCTTCACACTCTTTATGGCCAAGCCTTAAAACATAATACAGAATTTTTTATTGAATACTTCGCATTAGATCTAATTATGCATAAAGGACAGTGCAAAGGAATTATAGCTTGGAATCTAAACGATGGAACAATACATAGGTTTAGGTCTCACATAACTATTATTGCTACTGGAGGATATGGCAAAATATATTATTCTGCTACCTCAGCTCATACTTGTACTGGTGATGGCAATGGAATGATTTTAAGAGCAGGATTACCTCTTCAAGATATGGAATTTGTACAGTTTCATCCTACAGGCATCTATGGAGTCGGTTGTTTGATTTCCGAAGGAGTTAGAGGTGAAGGAGGTTATTTACTTAACTCCGAAGGGGACAGATTCATGGAAAGATATGCACCTAATGCTAAAGACTTGGCTTCGAGAGATGTGGTGAGTAGATCAATCGCAATTGAAATCAATGAAGGTAGAGGAGTAGGAAAAGAAAAAGATCACGTACATCTTCGTTTAGATCATTTAGATCCTAAAGTAATAGAAGAAAAATTACCTGGTATTGCTGAGTCAGCTAAAACTTTTTCAGGAGTAGATGTTACTAAAGAGCCAATACCGGTCGTACCAACGGTTCATTATAATATGGGGGGAATTCCAACGAACTATAGAGCAGAGGTTTTAACTCTTAATGGCTCAGAAAAAACAGTACCAGGTCTAATGGCTATCGGAGAAGCTGCCTGTGTCTCAGTTCATGGAGCAAATAGACTTGGATCGAACTCATTAATAGATCTGGTTGTGTTTGGTAAGGCAGCAGCCAAAAGAGCTGCGGAATTAGTAAAACCCGGAATGTCTCATGAGTCGATATCTGAAAGTGAAACTGATAAGTGCCTTCAAAGATTTGACAAAATAAGAAATTCAAAAGGCAAAACAAAGACTTCAGAACTTAGGCTATCAATGCAGAAAACTATGCAGAGCAAATGTGCAGTATTTAGAACTGAAAAAACTCTGAAGGAAGGAATTGAAGAAATTAGAAAACCACTTGATGGAATGAACGATATATCAGTGAAAGATAAGTCTCTTTTATTCAATACAGATTTGGTAGAGTCGTTAGAGTTTGACAATCTTATTCGTCAAGCCATGACAACAATGGACTCAGCTTTCCATAGAAAAGAAAGTAGAGGGGCACACGCAAGAGAAGATTTTTCAAAAAGAGATGATAAAAACTTTATGAAACATACTCTAGCTTGGCAAGACGGAAAAGAAGTAAAAGTTAGATATAGAGATGTACACGCCAGAACCTTAACCAATGAAGTTCAATATTTTCCACCTAAAGAAAGAGTTTATTAATGGCACAATTTTCTCTACCTGAAAATTCTAAAATTATCAAAGGAGACTATTATAAAGATAAAACTGGCTCAAATAATATCAAGAAAGTTAATGTTTATAGGTGGAACCCTGAGGATGGAAAAAACCCAAGAACAGATACTTTTGAAGTTGATATGAATAATTGCGGCCCAAAGGTTTTAGATATCTTATTTAAAATAAAAAATGAAATAGATCCATCTTTAACTTTTAGAAGGTCTTGTGCCCATGGAGTTTGCGGATCATGTGCAATGAATGTCGATGGAGTAAATACTTTATCGTGCATAAAATCACATAGTGACATTAAAGGAGATCTTAATATTTATCCTTTACCGCATTTAAAAGTTATCAAAGACTTAATTGGAGACCTAACTAATCTTTACAAGCAATATGAGTCAATTCAACCTTGGCTCAAAACTTCAAAAACTGATTCAGAAAAAAAAGAAATTTTACAGTCTCAAAAAGATAGATCTAAACTTGATGGATATTATGAGTGTATTTTATGTGCATGCTGTTCAACTTCGTGTCCAAGCTACTGGTGGAATGGTGATAAATATTTGGGTCCAGCAGTACTATTACAAGCTTACAGATGGATAAACGATAGTCGGGATGAAGAAAGGAAAGAAAGATTAGAAAAAGTTGCAGATGAGTTTAAATTGTATAGATGTCATACTATAATGAATTGTGCTAATTATTGTCCAAAAGGTCTAAATCCTGCAAAAGCCATTGGCTCAATAAAAAAAATGCTTGCAACAAGTTAAAAGCTTATTTATTCAATTAACTCAATGAAACTAATTGAGCACTTTATAGACGGAAAAAATTTTTCTGGAGAGTCAAAAAGAAAAAGCAATGTATATAATCCAGCTACTGGAGAAGTAAGTTCAGAGGTCAAGTTAGCCTCTACTTCTGATGTATCAAAGGCTGTAGAAAGTTCTAAAAAAGCTTTTCCATCTTGGGCTAACACGCCACCTCTCCAAAGAGCAAGAGTTTTGTTTAAATTTAAAGAATTAATAGAAAGAAATTCTGAGGAACTTACAAAAATAATAGTCTCAGAACATGGGAAAGTATATGATGATGCAAAAGGCTCTCTAATTAGAGGTTTAGAAGTTGTAGAATTTGCTTGTGGTATACCACAGATTTTAAAAGGTGATTTTACTGAGAATGTTGGATCTGATGTAGATAGCTGGTCAATAAGACAGCCTTTAGGAGTTTGTGCAGGTATCACGCCATTTAATTTTCCTGCAATGGTTCCAATGTGGATGTTTCCTATGGCAATAGCATGTGGAAATACTTTCATTCTTAAACCGTCAGAAAAGGATCCTTCTTGTTCTTTGAAATTAGCTGAATTATTTTTAGATGCTGGTTTGCCAAAAGGAGTGTTTAATGTCGTAAATGGCGATAAAGAATCAGTAGATGCTCTCATAAAAAATAAAGATGTGGTTGCAATGAGCTTTGTTGGTTCAACACCTATAGCAAAATATGTTTATGAAAACTGTGCAAAAAATGAAAAAAGAGTTCAAGCACTCGGGGGAGCAAAAAATCATTGTGTTGTAATGCCTGACTGTGACTTAGATCAAGCGGTTAATGGGCTTATGGGAGCAGCATATGGCTCTGCCGGAGAAAGATGCATGGCCCAGTCAGTTGCAGTAGCAGTAGGAAATATCGGGGACAAGTTGGTAGAAAATTTGTCAAAAAGAGTTGAGTCGCTTAAGATTGGACCAGGGATGGATAAAAAGTCTGAAATGGGACCTTTGATAACAAAAGAACATTTAGAAAAAGTAAAAAACTATGTAGATATTGGAGAAAAGGAAGGAGCAAAATTAATTGTTGATGGCAGGGAATTGAAACTACAAGGCTATGAAAATGGGTATTATATAGGTGGTTGTCTATTTGACCAGGTAAAAAAAAACATGAGAATATACAAAGAAGAGATTTTTGGGCCAGTTCTTTCTGTTGTAAGAACTAAAGATTTTGATGAAGCCTTAGAATTAGTAAATGAACATGAATTTGGAAATGGTGTAAGCATTTTTACAAGAGATGGGGACTCTGGAAGAACTTTTTCCAGTAAAGTAAAAGTAGGTATGGTCGGAATAAATATACCTATCCCAGTTCCCATGGCATTTCATAGTTTCGGTGGATGGAAAAGATCATTATTTGGTGATCAGCACATGCACGGACCTGAGGGAGTTAGATTTTACACTAAATTAAAAACAATAACATCTAGATGGCCTTCAGGTATAAGATCAGGCTCTGAATTTGTTATGCCAACGATGAAATAATATGAAAAAAAAAATCACATTGATCGGAGCAGGAAATATAGGCGGTACATTAGCACATTTAATAGCAGTTAAAGGCTTAGCTGACATTGTGTTATTCGATGTAGTAGAGGGTGTTGCTAAAGGAAAGGCACTAGACATTGCTCAATCATCACCCGTTGAAGGTTTTAATGTAAGCTTAACAGGGACTAACAACTATGAAGATACCAAAAATTCTGATGTGATAATTGTAACTGCAGGAGTCCCAAGAAAGCCTGGAATGACAAGAGATGATCTATTAGGAATTAACTTAAAAATAATTAAATCTGTCGCAGACGGCATAAAAAATACGTCACCCAATGCTTTTGTAATATGTATAACAAATCCACTAGACGTTATTGTAATGGCTTTACAAAAATACTCTGGTTTACCAAAAAACAAAGTAGTAGGAATGGCAGGTATTCTGGACTCATCTAGATTTATTTATTTCTTATCCCAAGAATTAAAGGTTCCTGTAAAAAAAATAAAATCTTTAGTTTTAGGAGGCCATGGAGATACAATGGTAGCAATGGTTAATCATACTGAGATTGAAGGTAAAAATATTAAAGATTTAATCAAAGAAGGAAAAATTTCTAAAAAAAGATTAGATGAGATAATCGATAGAACAAAAAAAGGTGGAGCAGAAATAGTTAAGTTTCTGGAAAAAGGCTCAGCTTATTTTGCCCCAGCCTCAGCAGGCATTGAAATGGCAGAAAGTTATTTAAAAGATCTAAAAAAACAACTACCTTGTGCTGCATATCTAAATGGTGAGTATACATTTAAAAATCTTTACGCCGGTGTTCCTGTAATAATTGGATCAAAAGGTGTAGAAAAAGTTATTGAATTAAATTTAGATGTTGAAGAAAAAAAGAGTTTTAATAATTCCATTAATGCAGTTAAAAGTTTATTCGAAGCAGCCATAAAAATAGATCCTAGTCTTAAGGATTAGATTTTTTTATTATACACATAATATTTTTTCCAAACTTGTAGCCTAAAATAAAATCAAGTATTACTGTTAAGGGAGTAAAAATTTTATCCCATATTAGTATTTTAAACTTTGATGGATATTCTTCTTCTTTAAAAAAAAGTTTGTTCAAATAATATAAAATATATCCCGAACAATCTAAAAAATACAAATCTACAATTTTTGCCTTAGGAATATTTAAATTTTTAAAAAAATCTATTTCATATCTCTTAAAATGACCAACTGCTTTATCAAATTTACTATAAAGCTTGTTATGGGCTGGAACTAAAAATATTAAACTTCCCTCGTCATTTAATTTATCGACCGCAATTTCTATTTCTCTTAAATCTTCTTTAATATGCTCTAGAACATTAAGATACATAATTGTATCAAATTTTTTTTTTATATCTTTAGTTTCAATTTTGCTAATTGTAATGTCATTTTCTTTAAATCTATTTTGTAGAAAAAGGAAATTACTATTGTCCAATTCTGTTAGAGTGATTTTTGAATTATCATCAATATAATTTTTTGTAAAACTTCCTATGCCGGCTCCAACTTCAAGTATTTCTGGTTTAATATATTTCTTAATAAGAAAATAAATATATTTCCTCCAAATTTTTGCACTTTCAAAATTTTCTAATTCTTTACCAGGATAATCCATAGAAACAAAATATTTTAAGTTTACTAACTAATTTATTTATATCTTTAAGGCTAAGAAAACAAAACATATAATTTTATGTTTATTTATAGATGAGTTTTATTTGAATAAAGGCTATAAGTTAGTAATGCATAAACTCTTAAATAATCAAATTTTTAATATTTTAATTGTTTCACTTATTGCTTTTCTAGCTAATTTTTATTTTGGATCGATCGGTGTTTTTCCTTTAGATACCTTTGCTTTTTTTGACTCTGCTTTTGCAATAAATAACGGCTCAATGCCTTTCAGAGATTACTGGGTAATGAATGGACCAATGGTAGACTTATTACAGTCTGTTTTTTTTCTAGTTTTTGGAGTTAGTTGGAAATCTTACCTGCTTCACTCATCTTTTATAAATATGCTTTTTGCAATTTGCTCATATTTTTTTTTTAAAAATCAGGGACTAAGTTCTACTTCAAGTCTTTTTTATTCGTCTTCTATTGCTCTATTGGCATATTCCTCAGTCGGTAGTCCGTTTCCAGATCATCATTCAACAATATTTTCTATTTTAGGGATATATTTTCTAATTTATTCAATTAGGGACAACAACAATACTTCGTGGTTTTTAATTCCAATATTTTTTTTTATAGCTTTTTTTTCTAAACAAGTTCCTGCTGTTTACTTTATAATTCTTGCTGGTTTAATTATTATTCTTTGTATATTAATTAAAAAAAATTATAATTGCTTAATACCTTTAACCCTTAGCAGCTTAATACTTGTATCTGCTTTATTTTTTTTCATTAAGTTAAACAGTATAAACTTTGAAGAATTTTTAGTTCAATATTTTTTATTTCCAAAAACAATTGGTTCAGAAAGATTTGAGTCTTTTTCGTTGACTTTTAGAGGTTTATTTTCTCAGTTTAAATTTATTTACATGGCATTACTTCCGCTCCTATTCTTTGTTGTGGTACAATTTAAAAAATCAAAAAAATATATTAAATCTGATGATTTCATTCTCATAATATTAATTTTATTTTCATCATTTATTTTGATTTATCATCAATTATTAACTAAAAATCAAAACTATATTTTTTTCTTTTTACCTTTAATATTTGGTGTTGTTCATTCTTTTTTTAAAAAGTATGGTTTTGAAAGAAAAATTATTTATTTGATATTAATTTTTTCAACTTTGGCTTTAACAACAAAATACCATTTAAGATTCAATCTCGATCGTAAATTCATGGAGCTACAAAATATAGAAAAAAGTGAATTCATCGAAGCAGCTTCAATTGACAGAAAACTTAAAGGATTAAAATGGATAATGCCAGAGTCATCTAAAAATAATTTTAAAGAAGTAGATCTATTAAAATCTTCAATCAGATTTCTAAAAAATTATAAAGAAGAAAAATACATTTTAGTAACCGAATATTTATTTATATCATCAGCTATAAATAGAAATGTATTCTCCCCAAATAGATGGTACACAACAGATGGTGTAAGTTACCCACTTAAAAAAAATATTTTTTTTGACCATTACAAAAAATTTTATAAATCCAGGCTTATAGATAAAGAAATTAATGTTGTTTTCACAATTTTACCACTTGATATCAAAAGTCTTGATTTTATTTTTGATTCTAACTGTATAACTAGTTCAAAAATAAACGATATTTTATATAAGCATGAAATAAAAGATTGTTTTTAAAATACTAAAGCTTTATAAAAATTTGAAATGAATATACATGAGCATCAAGCTAAAAAAATTCTAAAAGACTATGGTGCACCCGTATCTAGCGGAGTTGTAATATTTAAATCAAATGAAATAAAAGAAAAAATTCAAAAATTAAAAGGTGATGAATACGTCTTAAAAGCTCAGATCCATGCTGGAGGAAGAGGAAAGGCTGGGGGTGTAAAATTAACTAAAAGCATCGAAGAACTCGAAAAAGAGTCTGTTAAAATGTTTGGAAAAACTCTTGTAACACATCAAACTGGACCAGAAGGAAAAGAGGTAAAAAGACTTTATATTGAAGAAGCCTCAGGAATCCTCAAAGAGTTTTATCTTTCATGTCTAGTTGATAGAGAGACATCTAAAATTGCATTTATAAGTAGCACCGAGGGAGGAATGGACATTGAAAAGGTAGCCTCAGACAATCCTAATAAAATTATAACAACCAAGATCCCTCTATCCGAAAAGATAGAAATAGACCAAATCGAAAAAATTATTAAACCCTTTGATCTAAAAAAAGAACAAAAACTAGATGCTAATAAATTAATAAATGCCATGTTTTCAATTATTCAAGAAAAAGATGCAAGTTTAATTGAAATCAATCCTTTAATTATAAATAAAGATAACAAGCTTATATGCTTGGATGCCAAAATGAATTTTGATGATAATGCTCTTTTTAGAAGACCTGAAATACTTGCGTTGAGAGATTTAAACGAGGAGGATCCAACTGAAATCGAAGCAAGCAAACATGATTTAGCATATATCAAACTAAACGGGTCTATTGGCTGTATGGTAAACGGCGCAGGTTTAGCAATGGCCACAATGGACATTATTAAATTATATGGAGAAGAACCTGCAAACTTTCTAGATGTGGGCGGTGGAGCTTCTAAAGAAAAAGTTACATCTGCTTTCAAGTTAATTTTGTCAGATAAAAATGTAAAAGGTATTCTTATAAATATATTTGGAGGGATTATGAGATGTGATGTTCTAGCACAAGGGGTCGTTGAAGCAGCAAAAGAAACAAAACTTAGCGTTCCTTTAGTAGTAAGGTTAGCAGGAACAAATTTTAAAGAAGGAAAAGAAATTTTAGATAAATCAGGTTTAAAAATTTTGTCAGCTTCTGATTTAAATGATGCGGCAAAAAAAATTGTTAATGCAATTAAATAGATGTCTATTTTAGTAAATAAAGAAACAAAAGTTATATGCCAAGGTTTTACAGGTACGCATGGTACATTTCATTCTGAACAAGCGTTGAAATATGGAACTAAGCTTGTTGGTGGAGTTACACCTAAAAAAGGAGGACAAAAGCATCTTAATCTTCCAGTTTTTAATACTGTTTCAGAAGCAAAAGAAAAAACTGGAGCAAATGCTACTATGATTTATGTACCTCCCAAATTTGCCGCTGGTGCAATAATAGAGGCCGCTGAGTCCAAAATAGATCTAATTGTTTGCATTACAGAAGGTATACCTGTTATTGATATGATTAAAGTTAAGCAGAAATTAAAAAATACAAAAAGTAGGCTTATAGGTCCTAATTGCCCAGGTATTATCACTCCAGACGAATGTAAGATTGGAATTATGCCAGGAAACATTCACAAAAAAGGATCGGTAGGTATTGTCTCAAGATCTGGAACTTTGACATACGAGGCAGTTGCTCAAACCTCTGCAAATGGGATGGGACAATCTACATGTATAGGGATAGGAGGCGACCCAATAAATGGAACAAACTTTATCGATTGCTTAGAATTGTTTTTAAAAGATAAAGATACACATTCAATTGTGATGATCGGAGAAATAGGTGGCTCTGCTGAGGAAGAAGCGTCAGAATTCTTAAAAAAATCAAAAGTAAAGAAACCAACTGTTGGTTTTATAGCTGGTTTGACCGCTCCTCCTGGCAGAAGAATGGGGCATGCTGGAGCTATAATATCTGGGGGGAAAGGTGGAGCAGAGGGCAAAATAGAAATGATGAAATCTGCTGGAATTACAATATCAAAATCACCTGCCGATATTGGAAAAACGCTATATAAAAAACTAAATAGTTGATTTTTAATAGTTTATGTTAAAATAATTGTAAAATGTCTTCCTTAAAAGATAACAACATTTATAAAAAAACATCATTCCTTCAAGGTAACAATTCCTCATTTATTGAAGACTTTTATTCTAAGTACTTAACAGATCCCGAAAATCTTCCAGATGGTTGGAAATCATTTTTTGATGGCCTCAGAGACAACGAAGAGACTATTTCTAAAAATTTAAGGGGACCAAGTTGGGCGCCAGCAAAAATAGTAGACAATCTTTTTAAAGAAAAAGAAAGAAAAGAAACTAGTGAAAACAGTAGTGCGGAATTCTCAAGTGAGCAATCCACTAAGGACTCTGTCAGAGCTATTATGTTAATTAGAGCATATAGAATAAGAGGTCATCTCATTGCAAATTTGGACCCGTTAGATTTACAAATAAGAGAAGAGCACCCTGAACTTAAACCTGAAACCTATGGTTTCAAAAAAGAAGACTATAATAGAAAAATATTTATAGATGGAGTTTTAGGGTTACAGCAAGCAACTCTTAATGAGATTCTAAATATTTTAAAAAAAACATATTGTTCCAATATTGGATATGAATTTATGCATATGGGAGATCCAGATGAAAAATCTTGGATAAGAGATAGAATTGAAGGAAAAGAAAAAAAAGTAAGTTTTACAGACAATGGAAAAAAAGCGATTTTAAATAAAATAATTGAGGCAGAAGGTTTTGAGAAGTATCTACATGTAAAATTTGTTGGAACAAAAAGATTTGGTTTAGATGGAGCCGAGTCTTTAATCCCAGCTTTAGAACAAATAATAAAGAGAGGTGGAAATTTAGGTGTCAAGGAGATTAAAATTGGAATGCCTCACCGCGGAAGATTAAATGTTTTAGCAAATGTAATGGGAAAAACATACAAAGCAATTTTTAGTGAATTTTTTGGTAAAAGCGTAACCTCTAAAAAAGATTTTGAAGGTGATGTTAAATATCATTTGGGGGCATCATCAGATAGAGAATTTGATGGTAATAGTGTTCACATCAGTCTTACAGATAATCCTTCACACCTTGAGGCAGTCAATCCTGTAGTGCTTGGTCAAGTAAGAGAAAAACAATTTTTTCATAAAGATCCTGAGAGAAAAAAGGTAATTCCTGTATTAATTCATGGAGATGCAGCTTTTGCTGGCCAAGGAGTAGTGGCAGAGTGTTTTGCAATGTCAGGTTTACCCGGACATAATATTGGTGGCACAATACATGTTATTGTTAATAATCAAATTGGTTTCACAACCGCACCAAGGTTTGCAAGATCCTCACCATACCCTTCAGATTCAGCTAAAATTGTTCAAGCTCCAATTTTCCATGTTAATGGAGACGACCCAGAAGCGGTAGTTCATTGTGCAAAAATTGCTACTGAATTTAGACAAAAATTTAATCGTGACGTTGTCATAGATATGGTTTGCTACAGAAGATTTGGTCACAATGAAGGGGACGAACCTTCTTTTACACAACCATTGATGTATAAAAAAATTAAAATTCAGCCCTCCACTCTTGATAAGTATTCAAAAAGAATTGCTGAAGAAGGTCTTCTTTCTTTGGAGCAAATTAACAAAAATAAAAGTGAATATAAAAAGCATTTAGAAAGTGAGTTTGAGCTTTCAAAAACCTATAAATCTGACCTTAAGTGGTTTGATGGAACCTGGTCAAGATTTAAACCTGCAATTGGTAAAGACAAAAGGGGTGTAAGTGGCGTTGACAAGGAAAAAGTTATAAAAATAGGTAAAAAAATATCTTCAATACCCTCTTCTTTTGCAATACATAAAACTTTAAAAAAGATATTTGAAAATAAGTATAAAATTTTTACTGAAAACCATCCCATTGACTGGTCAACAGCAGAAAATCTTGCATTCGGAACTCTTTTGGAAGAGGGATATTCTGTTAGATTATCAGGACAAGACTCTGGCAGAGGAACTTTTAGTCAAAGACATTCTGTTCTTAGAGATCAAAACACTAATGAGAGATATATTCCTTTGAACAATATTTCTACTAAACAACAGAAATTTGAAATTATTGACAGCCTTCTCTCAGAACTAGCAGTTTTGGGATTTGAATTTGGATACTCACTTTCTGAACCTGAGACATTAGTTTTATGGGAGGCACAATTTGGAGATTTTGCTAATGGAGGCCAAGTTATCATCGACCAATTTATAACTTCAAGTGAGTCAAAGTGGGGAAGAGCTAGTGGATTAGTGATGTTGCTACCCCACGGTTATGAGGGTCAAGGACCAGAGCATTCATCAGCCAGATTAGAAAGATTTTTACAACTTTGTGCTGGCGAAAATATTCAAGTAGTAAATTGTACTACTCCTGCTAATTATTTTCATGTTTTAAGACGACAAATGCATCGTGATTTTAGAAAACCTTTAATAGTTTTAACTCCTAAATCACTATTAAGACATAAGAGATGTGTTTCAAATTTAGAAGATTTAACAAAAAAAAATACATTTCATAGAGTTTTGAATGATCATGCATATTTAGAAGGAAGCAATTTAATAAATTTAAAAAATAATACAAAAATTGAAAAGGTAGTAATTTGTTCAGGCAAGATTTATTTTGACTTAGTCGATGCTCGTGAAAAAGCAAAAAATGACAAAGTTGTTTTTATTCGAATCGAGCAGCTTTATCCTTTTCCTGCAAAAAACTTGGCGAGAGAGCTTAAAAAATATAAAAATGCTAAATTTTACTGGTGTCAAGAAGAGCCTCAAAATATGGGAGCCTGGAATTCAGCAAGGAATTATATTGAAAGAACTTTGAATATTATTCAATCAAAAAGTGATAAAGTAAAATATATAGGCCGAAAACCTGCGGCATCAACTGCGACCGGAAATTTCAATAAACATCTTGCACAACAAAAAGAAATATTAGAAAAGGTGGTAGGAAAGTTTAATTAATGTCAGAAAAAATAATAGTTCCAGCGCTAGGCGAGTCTGTAACAGAGGCAACAGTATCTAAATGGCTTAAAAACCAAGGGGATAAAATTAGTTCAGACGAACCATTGGTAGAACTGGAAACTGATAAAGTTAATGTAGAGGTACCATCTCCTAGTAATGGAACGTTAGAAAAAATAATTGTAAAGGAAGGTGAAACAGTTAATGTTGGTTCGTTACTTGGAACGGTAGGATCTTCTGTTTCAAAGTCAAAAAATGTTGAAGAAATAAAAAAATATTCTCCTCCACCTACCAAGTCTTCTTCTCTACCTAAAAAGAAATTACAAAAAGAAACTAAAATAAAAAATAATGAAGAGCCACCTTTAATTTTAAGTTCTGAAAAAACTGAAAATATAAAAGAAGTAGAGGAAAAACCATTGATCTTGGAACAAGTTCAGGAGGAAACTAAAACTTCATCTGTCTCTTCTTCAAGAGTATCTCCAGCAGCAAGAAAAATTGCAACTGAGCAAAAGATTAATTTAAATGAAGTTAAGGGTTCTGGCAAAAATGGAATTATATTAAAAGAAGACCTAATGAACTTGATGGGAACTAAACCATCTCCTTCTGAAAGAAAAAAAGCACATGGCCCTGAAGAGCGAATTAAGATGACAAGATTAAGACTAACAATAGCCAAAAGATTAAAAGAAGCACAAGAAAATGCTGCTATGCTCACCACCTTTAATGAAGTAGATATGCATGAAATAATTTCTATGAGAAATGAATACAAGAAGGTCTTTCAAGAAAAGTATTCAGTGAAATTAGGGTTCATGTCTTTTTTTGTTAAGGCTTGTATCATTGGTTTAAAAAATTACCCATCAATTAATGCAGAGATACAAGGTGATGAGATCGTTTTTAAAAATTACTATAACATTAGTATTGCTGTTGGCACAGATAGAGGTCTAGTAGTTCCAGTTTTGAGGAACTCAGATGAAATGTCTTTCGCTGATATAGAAAATAATATTTCTAATTTAGGCAATAAAGCAAGAGATGGAAAAATTACTATAGAAGATCTTCAAGGCGGAACATTTACTATAACTAATGGAGGTATCTATGGATCTATGTTGTCTACTCCAATCTTAAATCCTCCCCAATCAGCTGTCCTAGGCATGCACAATATTGTAGAACGGCCAATGGTCATTGATGGAAATGTAACAGTAAGACCTGTAATGTACTTAGCTCTTTCATACGATCATAGAATAATAGACGGAAAAGAAGCAGTCTCATTTTTAAAAACCGTAAAAGAGAGCCTTGAGCAACCCAAAAGACTATTCTTGAACTTGTAATAATGGAAAACAATTTTGATGTAATTGTTATAGGAGGAGGACCCGGCGGCTATGTGTGTGCTATCAGAGCATCACAACTGGGACTCAAAACGGCTTGTGTTGAGTCTAGAGGTGCATTAGGCGGAACATGTTTAAATGTTGGTTGCATACCCTCAAAAAGCCTGCTCAATTTGTCTGAAAATTATCACAAAGCAAAAAAGCAATTTGGTCAACAAGGTATAGAAATAAGCAACCTCAAACTTAATATTGATAAAATGATGTCTAACAAAACTAAATCCGTTCAGGTTTTAACTAAGGGTATAGAATTTTTGTTTAAAAAAAACAAAGTAACCTACTTAAAAGGAAAAGGAATCATGTCTTCTAAAAATGAGGTTGAAGTGGATGAGAATGGTAGAAAAAAATTATATAAAGGAAAAAATATTGTCATTGCAACTGGATCAGCACCTTCTTCTTTACCAGGAATAAGAATTGATGAAAAAAATATATTGTCATCTACTGGAGCTCTTTCTCTCTCAAAAGTTCCAGATCACTTAGTTATTATTGGTGGCGGTTATATCGGATTAGAAATGGGATCTGTATGGTCCAGGTTGGGCTCAAAAGTTACAGTAATTGAATATTTAGATTTTATAACCCCAGGTATGGATAGGGAAATCTCAAATGAATTTCAAAAGATTCTTTCAAAACAAGGAATTAGCTTTAAATTAAATAGCAAGGTAACATCAGTTGCTAATTTAAAAGACAAAGTGGTAGTAAATTATACAGACAACAAAACGAAAAAAAATGAAATAATAGAATGTGATAAAGTCTTAGTTTCTGTGGGAAGAAAGCCCTACACAGATGGTTTAAACCTATCTAAAATTGGGGTTAAAAAAGATAAAAGTGGCCGCGTTGAAGTAAATGATAAATTACAAACATCATTGAACCATATTTATGCAATTGGCGATGTAATTAAAGGACCAATGCTTGCTCATAAAGCTGAAGAAGAAGGAATAGCAGTCGCTGAAATTTTGGCTGGTCAAGCTGGACATGTTAATTATGATGTGATTCCTGGTGTAATTTATACATCCCCAGAAGTTGCGAGTGTAGGAAAAACTGAGGAGGAGCTTAAATCAGAAAACAAAAGTTACAAGATAGGAAAATTTCCTTTTCTTGCTAATTCAAGAGCAAAAGTAAACAACGAAACCGAAGGTTTTGTAAAAATCCTAGCTGATGCTCAAACCGACAAGGTTTTGGGAGTACACATTATTGGACCACATTGTGGAGACATGATTGCAGAAATGGCCCTTGCAATGGAATTTGGAGCAAGTGCAGAGGATATTGCTAGGACTTGCCACGCTCATCCCACTCACACAGAGGCCATTAAAGAAGCCGCCTTAGCTGTTGATAAAAGACCAATTCATTTTTAATTAACGTAAGATCTACTAAAATCTACTGATGCAAGTTCCTGTTTTATTACCAAAGATATTTAATCATCCTTTTACTTATGACGCAGGATCTTTTCGTCAATTACAACAAGGTGATTGTGTAGTGGTGCCTTTTGGAAAAAAATTAGTAACAGGTGTTATATGGGATAAAATTCAACCAACTTCTAAAAAAATTAAAATTAAAAAAATCGAAAAAAAAATTAACAATATTTCAATAGGGAAAAATTTAATTAAATTTATAAATTGGTTTTCAATGTATAACCTCTCACCAAAAGGCATGGTTTTAAAAATGTGTTTAGGAGATAATAAAAATCTTTTAAAACAAGAAAGTATGGAGTTTCAAAAAATTATTATTAAAGATAAAAACTTAGATTTAAATGATGAACAAAATATTTCCCTTAAAAAATTACTTTTATTTGTTAAAAATTTTAACGTATCGGTTTTACAAGGAACAACTGGGTCCGGTAAAACCTTAGTTTATTTTGAGGTTATAAAAAAAATTTTAAAGGAAAATAAACAAGCTTTAATTTTACTTCCAGAGATATTTCTTACTGATCAATTTAAAAAAAGATTAGTGGAATATTTTGGTTTTGAACCTGCTGTTTGGCACTCTAAGATTACACCTAAAAATAAAAGAACAATATGGCAAGGAATAATAAAAAATAAAATTAAATTGGTTATCGGAGCTAGATCATCTTTGCTTTTACCTTTTAATAATCTTGGAATAATCGTAGTTGATGAAGAACATGATCAATCTTACAAGCAAGACGAAGGACTAATATATAATGCTAGGGATATGGCAATTTCAAGAAGTTCATTTGAAAATGTTCCTACTATACTGGTTACTTCAGTCCCATCTTTGGAAACTTTTAATCATATTAAAAATAAAAAGTATAATATTACAAAGATTAAAAAAAGATTTAGTAATTTTCCTTTACCAGAAACAAAAATAATTAATCTTAATTTGTCTAAATTAAAAAAAGGCGAGTTTATAGCAGAAGAAACTCAAAATTTAATTTCAGAATATTTAAAAAAGAATGAGCAAGTTTTATTTTTTTTAAATAGAAGGGGGTATGCTCCTTTTATGATTTGTAAAAATTGTGGATACAAACATTCATGCCCTCATTGCTCTATTTACCTTACTTATCATAAATCATTAAATAAATTAGTTTGTCATCATTGTGGGTTCAAATCGAAAAAAGAAAAAGAGTGTAAAATAAAAAAGACTAATTGTGATTTTCATATGTATGGTCCAGGAGTAGAAAAAATATACGAAGAATTAAAACTAAAATTTCCAAAAAAAATTATTAAAATCTTTTCAAGTGATTTTATAAAAAAGAGGGAGTCACAAAATTTCATTAGCCAAATAGAACAAAATAAAATTAACATACTTGTTGGAACTCAAATGATTTCCAAAGGATTTAATTTTAAAAAACTAAATTGTATTGTTGTTGTTGATGCTGATTTTTCGGGTAAAGGTTATGACTTAAGATCAACAGAAAAGAATATACAACTTTACAATCAATTAAGCGGGAGAGCTGGAAGATTTTCTAATAAATCTTTAATAATTTATCAAACCATGACTCCATCAAATGAAATTTTTAAAGATATTCTAGAGACTAATCCAGAGAAGTTTTTGAATAACGAACTGGAATTAAGAAAAAAAAATAGACTTCCACCATTTTATAGACTGATATCAATAATCATTTCAGCAAATTCAAATTCAGATAGTTTTAGAGGAGCTCAGGAAATCAAAAGAAGACTTTTGTCCATTAAAGAAATAGAAGTTCTGGGTCCAGTTGACTCACCAATTTTTAGGATTAAAAGGAAATATAGAACCAGGCTCTTGATAAGAGCAAAAAATAAGAATTTAGTTCAAAAAAGCATAGGTTTTGTTTTGGAAAATCTACAAATATCAAAAAAAATTAAACTTACGGTTGATGTTGACCCAATTAATTTTACTTAACGAGTCATCTTGAAGAGTATATTCTCTTATGGTACGAAACTCATGGTCTTCTAAATAAATTATCAATATAAACACAGATGAGTTCAAACAAATCTTTTTCAACTGAAACTTCCGAAAGGTATGCAAAGGCCCTATTCGAGTTAGGAAAAGAAGAGAGTGATTTGACTAATATTGAAAAAAATATGCATAATCTTTTAAAAGTTTATAATACTAATATTGAATTTCAGAATTTTATTAAAAACCCAACTCATTCAATAAATATTCAATTATTGGCAATTAATAAAATATCCGAATTAATGATATTTTCAAAATCTCTTAAAAACTTTTTATCATTATTAGTAATTAAAAGAAGAATATTCTTTTTAAATAAAATTATTAAGAGTTTTTTAAAACTATCCTCAATGAAACGTGGAGAAATAAATGCAGAGCTTACTTCTTCGAAAAGTCTATCAAATGAAGAATTAAAAAAAATAAGCGAAGAATTGTCTAAATCAATTAATTCAAAGGTTAATTTCGATTATAAAGTTGACGAAAACTTAATAGGTGGATTTAAAATTCAGTTAGGAAGCTTGATGATTGACACATCTTTAAAAAACAGGCTAAGAAAAATTAAAGAGGCAATGTTAGAGAATTGATATGCAAATTAATCCTTCAGAAATAACAAAACTATTAAAAGAACAGATAAAGAATTTTGGAAAAAAAGCAGAAGTATCTGAAATAGGAAAAGTTTTATCAGTTGGGGATGGAATAGCTCGTATCTATGGTTTAGACAATGTAGAGGCTGGTGAAATGGTTGAATTTGAAGATGGATCTAAAGGCATGGCTCTAAACCTTGAAAACGACAATGTGGGAGTAGTAATTTTTGGCGATGATAAAAAAATTAAAGAAGGAGGCACAGTAAAAAGAACCGGTTCGATTGTAGATGCACCAGTTGGTAAAGAACTACTTGGAAGAGTAGTAGATGCTCTTGGAAATCCAATTGATGGAAAAGGAAATCTTAGTCCAAAAGTCAAGAGACAAAGAGTTGAAGTAAAAGCACCGGGAATAATTCCTCGGAAATCAGTTAATGAACCAATGCAAACAGGGTTAAAGGCAATTGACACCTTAATTCCAATCGGAAGGGGTCAAAGAGAATTAATCATAGGAGATAGGCAAACTGGCAAAACAGCAGTCGCTGTAGACGCGATCATTAATCAAAAATCAATTAATGAGTCTAATGATGAAAAGAAAAAATTATATTGTATTTATGTAGCTATTGGTCAAAAAAGATCTACAGTAGCACAAATAGTAAAAACTTTAGAAGATGCAGGTGCAATGAAATATACAACTGTTGTTTCTGCTACAGCTTCTGACGCGGCTCCCCTTCAATTTTTAGCGCCATATACTGGATGTACTATAGGTGAATATTTTAGGGATAATGGTATGCATGCTTTAATTATATATGATGATCTATCTAAGCAAGCAGTGGCTTATAGACAAATGTCTTTGTTGCTAAGAAGACCGCCGGGACGAGAAGCATATCCAGGAGATGTTTTTTATTTACATAGTAGATTATTAGAGAGAGCGGCTAAGCTCAATGAAGCCAAAGGAGGAGGTTCTTTGACAGCTTTACCTATAATCGAAACTCAGGCAGGAGATGTATCAGCCTATATTCCAACAAATGTGATATCCATTACAGATGGACAAATATTTTTAGAAACTGAACTTTTTAACCAAGGTATTAGGCCAGCAGTAAATGTGGGTCTTTCTGTTTCTAGAGTAGGATCCTCTGCACAAACTAAAGCCATGAAAAAGGTTGCTGGTTCTATAAAATTAGAATTAGCACAGTATAGAGAAATGGCTGCATTCGCACAATTTGGATCAGATTTAGATGCATCAACTCAAAAATTATTAAACAGAGGGTCTAAACTGACAGAGCTTTTAAAACAATATCAATATTCACCTATGACAGTATCAGAACAAGTTATCTCAGTATTTATGGGTGTTAGAGGTTATTTGGATGATGTTGAACTAAATCAAATTAAATCTTTTGAGACGGAAATAATTGAAAAAATTAAGAACGAAAAATCTGAAATAATTGACTCAATCGAGTCATCTGGAAAACTAGAAAAGGAAACTGAAGACTCTATAATTCAGGTAATAGAGGAATATAAAAAAAGTAGGAAATAATGCCAAGTTTAGATGATTTAAAAAAAAGAATTGTGAGCGTTAAATCTACTCAAAAAATAACAAAAGCAATGAAAATGGTTGCAGCTGCCAAACTTAAAAAAGCCCAAGAAAGCGCTGAAAAGGGCAGACCTTATAGTGAAAAGATGCAAAATATAATTTTGAATCTTACCAACTCTATAAGCGATCCTCAAAATGCTCCAAAACTCTTAGTAGGAACTGGAAGTGATAACACTTATTTATGTGTTGTTATGACTGCAGACAAAGGTTTGTGTGGAGGTTTTAACTCTAATATTTGTAAATTAGCAAAAAATCGATTTGAGAAAATCCTTAAAGAAGGAAAAAAATTAAAAATCATTACTGTAGGCTCAAAAGGATTAGACCAGCTAAAAAGAATTTATGGAAAATATATAGTTGAAAAAATTACCTTCAAGGATAAAAAAAAAATTACATTTCAAGAAGCAGAATATGTTGGAAAAAAAATTTTAGAACTGTTTGAAAAAAAAGAATTCGATAAATGTATACTTTTTTATAACAATTTTAAAAATGTAGTCACGCAAATTCCTCAGGCACAACAAATAATACCTACAGAAAAAGTAAAAAACTTAAAAGATAATGATGATAATTTTTATGAATTTGAGCCAGATGAAGATGAAATACTTGAGGATTTACTTCCAAAAAATATTTCAACTCAAGTATTTAAGGCTTTTCTAGAAAATGCAGCTAGCGAGCAAGGTTCACGAATGACGGCGATGGACAATGCCACAAGGAATGCAGGTGAATTAGTTGACAAGCTTACAATTAATTATAATAGAAGCAGACAAGCAGCTATTACTAAGGAACTAATTGAAATAATTTCGGGAGCAGAAAGTTTATAATTATGGAAAATATTGGAAAAATAACTCAACTTATAGGAGCTGTTGTAGATGTAAGTTTTGAAAAAGAATTGCCAGAAATTTATACGGCATTAGAAGTTAACAACAAAGGAAACAAGCTCGTACTTGAAGTTGCCCAACATTTAGGAGAAAACAGCGTAAGAACAATTGCAATGGACTCCACAGAGGGATTAAAAAGAGGAGATAAAGTTATAAATACCGGGGCTCCAATCAGTGTACCAGTTGGGCCAGAGACTTTAGGAAGAATAATCAATGTAATAGGACAACCAATTGATGAAAAAGGTGACATTAAAACAAAAGAAAATTGGCCGATACATAGACAAGCACCAAAATTTACTGATCAATCCACTGAAACTGAGATGTTAGTTACAGGAATTAAAGTTGTAGATCTTTTAGCTCCTTACGCAAAAGGTGGAAAAATTGGTTTATTCGGCGGTGCAGGGGTCGGTAAGACTGTTACAATTATGGAATTAATAAATAACATAGCAAAAGCACACGGAGGCTTCTCAGTTTTTGCTGGGGTTGGAGAGAGAACAAGAGAAGGAAATGATCTTTACCATGAAATGATAGAATCTGGAGTTATCAAAAAAGATGGAAAAGGTTCCAAGGCAGCATTAGTTTATGGTCAAATGAATGAACCACCAGGAGCAAGAGCAAGAGTGGGACTTACTGGGCTAACAGTAGCAGAGTATTTTAGAGATAAAGAGGGCCAAGATGTTCTCTTTTTCATAGATAATATATTTAGGTTTACTCAAGCAGGCTCAGAGGTTTCCGCTTTGTTAGGGAGAATACCCTCAGCAGTTGGTTATCAGCCAACATTAGCAACAGACATGGGAAATCTACAAGAAAGAATTACATCAACTGGAAAAGGTTCAATTACTTCAGTTCAAGCAATATATGTTCCAGCTGATGATTTGACAGACCCTGCTCCAGCAACATCTTTTGCCCACTTAGATGCCACTACAGTTTTATCTAGACAAATAGCTGAGCTTGGAATTTATCCAGCAGTTGATCCACTAGACTCTACATCAAGAATTTTAGACCCAAGAATAGTAGGTGAGGAGCATTATAGAGTAGCAAGAGAAGTTCAGAGAATATTACAGGCTTACAAATCTTTGCAAGACATCATAGCAATATTAGGAATGGATGAACTTTCAGAAGAAGACAAGCTCACAGTAGCAAGAGCACGAAAGATCCAAAGATTTTTATCTCAACCATTTTTTGTAGCTGAGGTATTTACAGGATCACCAGGTAAACTAGTAGACCTTGACTCAACAATAAAAGGCTTTGATGCAATTTGTAAAGGAGAACATGATAAACTTCCAGAGTCAGCTTTTTATATGGTAGGAACAATTGAAGAAGCTATTGAAAAAGCAGAAAAGATGGAAAAAGAAACTGCTGCATAATGTCTGATAAATTTAATATAGAAATAATAACCCCAGACAAAACCCTAATAAAAACTGAGATTTCTCAGGCTATTATTCCTGCCTTTGAAGGTTCGATGACAATATTGAAAGATCATATCCCAGTAGTTACATTTTTAAGGCCTGGTTTTATAGAGGTAATATCAGATAAAATTTCTGAAAAATTTTATGTGGAGGAAGGAACAGTGGAATTTTTTAAAAATACTTTATTAGTGTTATCTTCTACAGTTAAAAACATCAAGGAAGTTTCTCAAGATTATATAAGTAAGATTTTAGAGGAGAGTAAAAAAGAAATTAATAAAGATGAAATTAAAGACAAAGAAAAATATATCTTATCCTATAAAATTAATTCCCTTGAAGAAATTAAGCGATAAGCTTTTGTAACTCGTAAGTCACCTTTATATAAATATTTTTTTTAAAATCCACTATTACATTGGGCAGGTCTTTAATTTCTAACCATTTCCATTCAATAAACTCTGGCTTTTTTGTTTTGATATTTATTTCACTATCTTTTCCTTCAAATCTAACAATAAACCATTTTTGTTTTTGCCCCCTATATTTTCCTTTCCAAATAATACCCATTAGGTTTTTTGGTAGTTCGTACTCCAACCAATAGTCTAGTTCTTTTAAAATTTTTATTTTTGATATACCTGTTTCCTCTAAAAGCTCTCTTTTCATTGCAGTTAGTAAGCCTTCATTTTCATCTACTCCACCTTGAGGCATTTGCCATTTATCTACAGGATTATCTTTTCTTTTTGCGACAAAAACTTTATTATCTTTATTTAAAACTGCTATTCCTACTCCAAGTCGCAGAGGTAGAATTTTATTTTGCATATTAAGATTTTAATAAATTTAATGCGTAATTTAATTGATTGTCAGTTTTAGTATTTATTTTAAAGGACTCACCAGTCTCTTCTACTAGTATATCAGGAGCAACTCCTACCTCTGATATTGATTTACCAGAAGGAAGATAATATTTTGATATTGTAAGTCTCATTCCTCCTCCATTTTTCAGAGGGATTATTGCCTGAACTGATCCTTTTCCATATGTATTTTCACCTAAGAGTATTGCTCGTTTGTGATCCTTAAGAGCTCCCGCTACTATCTCAGACGCCGATGCAGATCCTTTATTAATAATTACTATTATAGGTTTTCCTTTAATTCCATCACCTGAACGTGCAAAAAATTTTCTTGTTTCGATAATTTTTCTTCCTTTTGTAGAAACAATTTCACCTTCTTCTAAAAAAAAGTCAGCTATATTAATTGCTTGGCTTAACAAACCCCCAGGATTATTTCTTAAATCAAGAATATATCCTTTCAATTTATCCTTTTTTTCAAAATCTTTAATTTTTTTAAGAAATTGTTCATCACTATTTTCATTAAAAGATTTTAATTTGATATAACCAACATCTTTTCCTTCACCTAATATTTTTGCTTCAACTGATTTTACTTCTATTACAGCTCTTTTAATTGTAAATTCGATTGCTTTTTTTTTGCCTTTCCTTCTCACAGTAAGCGTTATTTCCGAACCAACTGGTCCTCTCATTAATTTAACAGCTTCCATTAAAGATTTACCCTGTACTTGTTTATCATTTATTCTAACAATGTAGTCTCCAGCTTTAATCCCTGCTCTAGATGCAGGAGTATCGTCAATTGGGGCTATAACCTTTACAACTCCAGACTCCATGCCTATTTCTATTCCAAGTCCACCAAATTCTCCTTTTGACTCTGTCTGCATGCTTTTAAATAGTTCTGGTCCCATATAGGCAGAGTAAGGATCTAAAGATTGAAGAACACCATTAATTGCTGAGTCCATCACTTCAGTCTGGTCAACTTCATTAACATATTCATTTTTAATTTTCTCAAGAACTTCTCCAAATAAATCAATTTTTTTGTAAAATTCATCATTATTTTTTGAAAAAGAATTATTAAAATTAAATAAAAAAATTATGAGAATATAAAAGATATTTTTCTTCATAGCATAATTTTTTCTTTTGGAAGTGGCTCAGACCACATTTTTTCAAGATCATAAAAATTTCTTTTATCTGGGTGAAAAATGTGAACAATAACATCAATAGCATCTACTAATTTCCAATCATTGCTATCCTTTCCTTCAATACGACAGTTTGAAATACCCAATTTTTTTAGTTTTGATACTAAGATTTCAGACAATGATTGTAGGTGTCTTGAAGAAGTTCCAGAAGCTATAATCATATAATCAGCTATATAAGATTTTTTTTTTAAATTGATTGATATAACATTATTTGCTTTATTTTCATCTAGAGTTTTTTCAATTATTTCTTTAATTTCTAAAATCTTCATATAAATTAATTTTTATAATACTTCCTTATTTTTGACGAAGAAATATTGACTTTCTTTGTTTTAATAAATTTTATATTTTTTTTATTCAGATACTTTACTATAACAGATTTTTTACCCTTTTTGTCAAATCCTGATCTAGGAAAAACCACTAATTCGCTTAATTTTGCTATCTGCCTCCAGTTCTTCCACTTATGGAATCCGATTAAATTGTCAGCTCCAATAATCAAGAAAAACTTCGCTTTTTTATTTTTTTTTATGAGATATTTAAGGATATTTACTGTTTTTGTTGATCTGACAATATTTTCTAAATATTTTAATTCAATCTTTTTATTATTTTTAACTATTTTGTCACATCTTTTTATCCTTTCTGATAAATCAAAAAAGGTTTTATTTTTAAATGGGTTTTTTTTGGTAATTACCCAAAAAAGTTTATTCAACTTTAATTTTTTAATACTAACAGAAGATATCATTAAATGACCTTTATGAGGTGGATCAAAGCTTCCACCAAATATACCTATAAACTTTTTTTTCATTTCAGATTTAAGATCTTATCGTACCATTACCTATTACAACATACTTATAAGAAGTAAGCTGATCTATTCCTACCGGTCCCCTAGGAGGTAATTTATTTGTAGAGATTCCAATTTCTCCACCAAAACCAAACTCTCCGCCATCTGCAAATTGAGTAGAAGTATTAACCATAGCAATTGAGCTATTTACACTCTCTAAAAATCTTGAAGCTATTTTTTTGTTATTAGTAATTATACTGTCTGTATGCATTGTTCCATATTTTAATATATGTGAAATCGCTTCTTCAACTCCAGATACAGATTTTATAGAAATTTTCGAGTCCAGATATTCTGTTCTCCAGTCTTTTTCTTTAGCTAATTGAAATTTATTTTTAAATATTTTATTTATATTTTTATCAACCAATACTGAACAACCAGAGGAAAGCAATTTATTTACAATTGGTATACCATGGCTTTTAATTGCCTTGCCATCGATCAAAACGGTTTCAACTGCACCACAAATGCTTGTTCTTCTCATTTTTGCGTTCAAAATAACTTTTGAAGCCATATTAACATTTGAATTTTTATTTACATAAATATGACATATACCTTCTAAGTGCCCAATTGTAGGAACTCGAGAAAATTTTTGAACTTTTTCTACAAGTCCTTTACCACCTCGAGGAACAATCACATCAATGTATCTTGACATGCCAGACAACAAATATTTTACAAGTTTTCTATTTTTTTTCTCAATAAACTGAACACAGTTTTTATCAATCCCATGTTTCGCTAAGGAATTTCGAAAAAGATTAGCAAGTAGCTTATTCGAGTTGAATGCCTCGGAACCGCCTCTTAAAATTGAACAATTACCCGACTTTAAACAAAGCGCAGCAACATCAGCAGTTACATTTGGTCTACTTTCATATATAACTCCTATAACACCTATTGACGTTGTGACTTTTTTAATTCGTAGCCCATTAGGCCTTCTCCAGCTAGCTAAAGTTTTTCCTACCGGGCTCTTAAATCTTTTTATTTCATTTATTGAATTTCTTATACTTTCAATTCTTTTTTCATTTAATATTAGTCTATCGATAAGATTTTTTCTTTTAACATTTCTAACATCTTTAAGATTTTCTTTTATAATTTTACTCTTATTTTTAAACAAACTTTTATTAAAACTTTCTAAAGCCAAGTCTATTTTTTTTTGACTAACTTTACCTAATTCTATATAGGCTTTTTTTGAATTTGCTCCGATGTTGTCTAAATATTTCATTTACAATTTCACCATATCATCTTTATGTATTATTTCAGACTTACTAGAATAACCCAATACCTTGCTAATTTGACTACTCTTTAAACCTTTAATTTTATTTATCTCCTCCGAGGAAAAAGATGAGAGACCTCTAGCCAACTTATTTTCACCTTCATCGACTATTAAAACATTTTCCCCTTTGTAAAATTTTCCTACAACTTTACTTATCCCAGCTGGCAATAAACTTTTTCCATTTTCTAAAGCTTTTGCTGCTCCTTTATCTACATATATTTTAGCGTCAGAAGACAACGAACTTATAATCCATTTTTTTCTAGCGTCGAGGGTAGAAATTTTAGGTTTAAAACAAGTATAAACTTTACTTTGAATCATTTTTTTTATTGGATTTAAATGTATTCCATTCGCGATAAACATATGGCAACCTGAATTTACACATATATTGGCAGCATCTAATTTTGTTGTCATCCCACCAGATCCATATGAATTTATATTTTTATCTGCTAAATCGTAAATTTCTTTGTTTAGATCTCTAACTACGCTTATTAATTTTTTTTTATTTTTTGATTTATCATAAAGACCGTCTACATCAGAAAAAATTATCAATGTATCCGCACCTATTATTTGAGCAACTCTTGCAGCTAATCTATCATTATCACCGTACTTAATTTCACTTGTTGCAGTTGTGTCATTTTCATTCACTATTGGTATAGCTTTTAATTTAAAAAGATTTTCAAATGTTCTTCGAACATTTAAAGCCCTTCTTCTTTGCTCAGTGTCATCTGGAGATATTAAAATTTGGCCGATATTAAATTTATGTTTATCAAATAACTTTTGAAATTCACCAGCCAAATGTATCTGACCCAAAGAAGCAATAGCCTGACTCATTTCAAGTTGAATTTTCTTTTTTCTGATTTTCAGATAACTTTGTCCCAATGCTATTGCCCCGGACGAAACTATGACGATATCTCTGTTTGATTTATATTTTTTAATATCCTTTATTAAGCTGTTTACCCAGGTTTTTTTAAACCTCCCCTTTTTATCTACCACTGTAGAAGAGCCTAATTTGATAACAATTTTTTTGGAATTATTTATTAACATTTTTCAATAGAATTTTTTTAATTTTTGTTAAGTCATTTTTAGAAAATACTGAAATTATATTAAATTCAGATTTTATTTTACTTTTAAATATTTCTATTTTTTTAATCATTTCCTTTTTTTCCACCAAATCTGATTTATTAAAAAATATTAATTCCTTTTTTTTGATTAGTTTTTTATCGTATTTTGACAGTTCATTTCTAATTTTTAAATAACTTTCTAATAAGTTACCCTGAGATAAATCAATTAGATGTAATAATATCTTGCATCTTTCAACATGTCGTAAAAACTTATCGCCTAAACCTGTTCCTTTATGAGCTCCTTCAACTAATCCAGGTATATCTGCTAAAGTAACCTCTCTATTGTCATAGTAAGAGACGCCTAAATTTGGATCAAGAGTTGTAAAAGGATAACTTGCTATTTTAGGTCTAGCTCTAGTTATTGAGGCTAACAGACTAGATTTTCCCGCATTAGGCAATCCGATGATTCCAACATCAGCAATAACCTTTAATTGTAACCATATCCAAAACTCCTCTCCAATTTTACCTTTAGTTTTTTTCTTGGGAGCTCGATTGGTTGAACTTTTGAATCTTACGTTGCCTAAGCCACCTTTTCCTCCTGAAGCAACCAGATACCTATCTTTATTTTTTACAAAATCATATATCAGAGTATTATTGTCTTCCTCATATATTTGAGTCCCAACTGGAACTTTAATTATAAGGTCTTTACCACCTCCACCCGTTTTGTTTCTCTTGCTACCATCGTGACCTTTCTCAGCTTTAAAATGTTGTGAATACCTAAAATCTATTAAAGTATTTAAATTTCTTTCAGACTCAAAGATAATTGAACCTCCATTGCCACCATCACCTCCATCTGGACCTCCATACTCTATAAATTTTTCTCTTCGGAAGCTAGCAGACCCTGAGCCTCCATTACCTGCCTTAATATAGATTTTTGCTTGATCTAAAAATTTCATTTTGGATAATTAAATAACTAAAGTTATTTTTTAATTGGGGATAACAGAAACAAGTGTTCTGTTTAGTTTTGCTTTTTTGAATTTAACCTTACCTTTAATTAAAGAAAAAATTGAATGATCTTTTCCTATGCCTACATTCTCACCTGGATGAATTTTAGTTCCCCTTTGTCTAACAATTATATTTCCTGGCATTACTATTTGGGCGCCATATCTTTTAACACCTAAACGTCTGCCTTTACTATCTCGTCCGTTTCGCGATGATCCACCAGCTTTTTTTGTTGCCATTATTATTCCCTATTTTTTTACAACTTTTTTAATTTGTTTTATTTTTTTATTTTTTACTTCAGGTGATGCCTTTTTAACTTCTAAATTAGCTTGGGCTATAATCTTTCCATCTTTAGAAAGTATTTTTGTAATTTGTATTTTAGAGTGCCTTTGTCTATGACCGTTTTTTTTTCTTGAATTTTTTCTTCTTCTTTTGTGAAAAACCAAAACTGTTCTGTCTTTTACGGTAGACAACAATTGAGCCTCAACCACAGCTCCATTTATATTAGGATTTCCAACCTCGGTTATTTTATCGTCGTTTAAAAGTAAAACATTTTTAAACTTTATAATTTTACCTTTCTCAGCGTCTAGTTTCTCTACTTCGAGAATTTTACTAGCTGATACCTTGTATTGTTTTCCACCTGTTTCAATAATTGCAAATGACATAAAATTAGTCCTTTTAAATTCAAGGCAATATAACTTGAAAGAGATCCAAGTCAAGTTGAATGATGTTAAAATGTATCTTTTAAATTCCTAAGTTTCTTAAAAACTTCAAATTTAGAACTATTTTCCATTTTAAGGTTATATTTGATTTTCTTATCTTCACATCGTAGAAAAATGTTAGTTTCTATTTCCTCACCTAACGTTATTGGCACAGTGGGCTGATTTTTTTTTATTCTATTATTTACTTCAGAAATTCTGTCTTTAAGTTTGTTATTATCTTTATCAATGCTCTCACAGAATTTGGAATTATTTTTTGTATATTCATGACCACAATAAATCATAGTATTTCTTGGTAATGATTTAATTTTTTCCAAAGACTCAAACATTTGTTCAAAAGATCCCTCAAAAATTTTTCCACAACCAAGGGAAAACAAAGTGTCACCGGTAAATATTATATTTGCATTTTTAGAATAGAAAGCAACATGACCTAAAGTATGACCAGGGATATGTAAAACTTTGAAGTTAGTTTCTCCTAGAGATAGAACATCTCCATCTTTTTTTTTAATATCTGCACCAGGAATAGTTTTATAATCATAAGATGAACAAATAATCTTTGAGTTGTATTTTTTTTTTAAATCTAAATTTCCTCCAATATGATCATGATGATGATGAGTATTTAAAATAAAGTCTAATTTTTTGTAAGTTTTATTAATTTCTAAATCAACAGTATCAAACTCTGAGGGATCTATAACCGCTACCAAATTTGTTTTTACATCTCTAATTAGATAACTGTAATTATCCGATAAACATTTAATAACTGAAACATCTAACATTTTAACTTAATAAAAATATTCCAAGTTTAGAAAAAAGATTTTTTATTTCAAGGTTACTTTTTTTAATTTCAGAAATTCTATTTTCACTTAATCCTACAATTTTATCCATTTTAATATTTTTCTCTACACAAAAGTTATATAAGTCTTTAATTGTGCACATATGTAAGTTTGGAGTGTCATGCCAACTATTTGGAAGTGTTTTAGTTATTGGCATTTTTCCAAAAAATAATAAGCTAGTTCTAACTTTCCAATATCCAAAATTGGGTATTGAAACTACGGCTGACTTTCCAACTCTTAACAAATCTCTTAAAACTTTTTCTGGACTATAAAAGGCTTGAAGGGTTTGACTTAGAATTACAAAATCAAAAGACTGATCAGGAAATTGGTGAAGCTCAGTTTCTGCATCACCCTCTATTACTGACAAGCCTCTATTAATACATTTTTTTACAAGCTCCTCTTTAATTTCTAAACCTCTAGCTTTTATATTCTTTTCTTTAATTAACAAATTCATTAAAGATCCATCCCCACAACCTACATCCAGGACTCTTACATTTTTAGGTAACAGGTCAGCAATTACTTTAAATTCTTTTTTCATTTTTAAATTTTATGTGCATTGAGTCTATAAAACCTTTCATAGTTTTTAAAAATTCTTGTTCATCTACTAAAAAAGAGTCATGACCTTTGTCAGTTTTAATTTCAGCAAAAGAAACGTCGGCTCCAGATGCATTAAGAGCTATAACAGTATCTTTATTTTCTTTTGTTGTATAAAGCCAATCTGAAGAGAAAGAAATTATTAAAAATTTAGTTTTTTGATTACTAAATGCCTCAGTAAGACCTCCTTTAAATTGTTTTGATAAGTCGAAATAATCCATAGCTCTAGTGATGTATAAAACGGAATTTGCATCAAACCTTTCAACAAACTTGAAACCTTGATGTCTTAAATAACTTTCTACTTGAAAATCTGCATCAAAACTAAACTCATAATCAGCTTTTTCTTGAAGTTTTCTTCCAAATTTTTCCTGCATACCTTTCTCAGATAAATAACTAATGTGTCCCACCATTCTAGCAACAGCAAGACCATTTTTGGGCTGAATATTTTTTTTTTGGTATTTGCCTTTGTCCCATATCGGATCTGACATTATTGCTTGTCTAGCTAATTCATTTAATGCTATGTTTTGAGCACTATGGCTTGTACTGCATGCAATTGGAATTGCAGAAAAAGTTCTATTTGGAAAAGTTGCACAAAATTGAAGCAGTTGCATTCCACCCATAGATCCTCCCGTGGCACATAAAAGCTTTTCTATTCCTAAGTGGTCTAAAATACTTTCTTGAGCCTTCACCATGTCTCTTATTGTTATAACTGGAAAACTTAAACCATAAGGCTCATTTGTTTCTTTGTTAATTTCTTTAGGTCCCCAGGAGCCCATACATCCACCAATTACATTTGCACAAATAACAAAATATTTGTTTGTGTCTATGGCTTTGTTAGGTCCAACGGCTGTAACCCACCATCCTTCTTTTTGAGTAATTGGATTTATACCACTCACAAACTGATCACCTGTTAGCGCATGAAAAACTAAAATAGCATTATCTTTTGATTTGTTAAGTTCCCCATAAGTTTCATACGCTAAAGTAAAATCCTTTACTGTTTTGCCACAATCTAACTCAAGCGGTCTCTTAACAATTAAATGTTTAATTTTTTCAGTTTTATAGTTCATATAAAAAAAAAGCCCAGCTAAACTGGGCAGAACCCTATTTAGCGAAATTTATCTAGCGCCCGCAATTTGGTTAAATCGGCGCTTCATATGTGTACTAAATAGTCACAAACTTGTCAATTTTATATGAGAAATCAAATGTAGTAATAATCGAGCTTTTTATATATTAAATCTAATAATTATGAGATTACCAAAAGCAAAAAGAATAAATGTTGAAAATTATATTAGAGTTCAAAACTCTCTTAAAATAAGGCGAGGAAGTGTAAAACTTTCAGCAAATGAGTCTGCACTTGGTCCTAGCCCAAAGGCAATTAAAGAATACAATAAAGTTTCAAAAAACTTTAAAAGATATCCGGATACAAATGGTAATATTTTAAGAGAAACCATAGCAAAAAATTTTAATTTGGACTCAAGCAGAGTCATTCTGGGAGCTGGTTCCGATCAAATCTTAGAATTAGTTTGTAATGCCTTTTTAGAAAAAAATGATGAAGTTATTGTTCCTAAATTTAGTTTTATAATTTATAGGCTTTACAGCAAAAAAAAAGGAGCAAAAGTAATACTTGCTAAGGAAGAAAATTTCAAAATATCGGTAAAAAATATACTGTCTCTTGTAACAAAAAAAACAAAAATTGTATTTTTGGCCAATCCAAATAATCCAACTGGTACCTTTATTAACAAAAAACAAATTCTTTTTTTAAGAAAAAAATTAAGAAATAATATCTTATTAGTAATTGATGACGCATACTGTGAGTATCCAAATAAAAAAGATTACAAGTCAGGATTAGAAATTTTTTCAAAATATAAAAATGTTTTGATAACAAGAACTTTTTCTAAAATATATGGTCTCGCAGGACTTAGAGTAGGCTGGGGCTATTCTTCAAAAGATATAATAAATAGCTTAAATAAAGTTAAACCACCTTTTAACGTAAGTAGGCCAGCCTTATTTGCTGCTACCGCCTCTATAAAGGATAAAAATTGGCTAAAAAAAGAAATAAAACACGTGGCTAAGTGGAGAAAAATTTTTTATAAAGTTTTTCAAGAGCTCAAAATTGATACTAACGAAACGCACGGAAACTTTTTTTTATTGAAATTTGATAATGTTAAACTATCATCTAATTTCATTTTTAAAGCTTTGTTAAAGTCAGGTATTTTGGTAAGAAAAATGGATATTTATGGTATTAAAAATTCTCTTCGGGTTACGATTGGAACAAGTAAAGAAAATAAAAAATTTATTAAAGCAATAAAAAGATTAATATAATGTTTGATCATATCTCAATTATTGGTTGTGGACTTATTGGTTCATCAATTTTAAGAGCCTCAAATAAAAAAAAAATTGCAAAAAAAATTAGCGTATTTGATAAATCAAAAGAAGTTACTTCTTATTTAAAAAAAGAAAATTTATCTGAGGATGTATCAAATAATATTATTGATGCCACTAAAGAGGCGGATATTATAATTATTGCTTCACCATTGAGTGCTTATAAAGAGATTCTTTTATCTTTAAAAGATAATTTAAAAAAAGATGTAATTTTAACAGACGTAGGATCTGCCAAAAAAGAAGTTAATAAAATTATTGAAAATTTAAATTTAAAAAATATATCTTGGGTGGCTTCGCACCCAATTGCAGGAACGGAAGAAAGCGGGCCGAAAGCTGGTTTTGCAGAACTTTTTGAAAATCGATGGTGCATAGTTTCTCCTTCTAATGATGCAAAAAAAGATGATATAGAAAAAATAAAAAATTTTTGGCAAACATTAGGGAGTAAAGTTAAAATAATGACCCACAAAGAACATGATAGCATCTTATCTTTAACTAGTCATTTACCTCATGCAATAGCGTATAATATAGTTAAAACTGCGATCGGTAATGATAACAAATTAAGGCAAGAAGTTATTCAATACAGCGCAGGCGGTCTAAGAGACTTTACAAGAATAGCAGCATCCGATCCTGTAATGTGGAGAGATATTTTTATTGATAATAGCGAAAATATTCTTAAGGCACTTGATGACTTCTCAGTAAATTTGGAAGAAATGAAAAAAGCAATCAAAGAAAAAAATGGTAATAAGTTATTGGGTATTTTTTCATCTACTAAAGAATTTAGAAAAGAAATTGTTAAAGCTGGACAAGATACTACCAAAAGTAACTTTGGTAGAAAAGAAAACTAATCATAATTTTCAATTTCAGAATAGATTTTATCTTCTATTTCTTTAACAAATTTATTTTTTTCATGGCCTGGCATTATTGGATCTAAAAAGGATACATGTATATCTCCTTTATATTTCAAAAAACTATTTTTGGGCCAGATTTTTCCAGAATTAAGTGCCACAGGTATACAAGGCAGATGAAGTGTTTCGTAAATTTTTCCAACTCCTTTTTTAAAAGGAATTTTTTCACCAAATTTTACCCTAGTGCCCTGTGGAAAAATTAATAGAGGCCTATCGTTGTTTGTTAAAGCTTTTTTAATTTTTTCGAAAAAATTTAAATTATCTTTTGTCGTAGTTTCTCGAACTATTTCAATTGAACCAATTTTTTTTAAATACCAGCCAAATAACGGTATTCTTAAAAGTTCTTTTTTAAGTATAAAGATGGGATAGTTCAAAGGTGCCTGAAGAACAAAAGTTTCAAACATTGATTGATGGGCCGAAGCTATAAAAAATTTATCAACCTTTTTTAAATTTTCTAGTCCATGAAATATAACCTTTGTATTTAAAATTATTCTGAGTAATAAAATGATATAGTGTGCTAGGAATTTCCCAAAATACAAAGCAAATTTATTGGGAAGCAGTAAAGTTGGAATTGCTAGAACAAAGATCGAAACAATTCCTAAATAAAGGAAAAAATTAAAGATTAATGATCTTATAAATTGCATTAAGAATTTATCAATTTGGACAAGTCTTGTTTTTTTTTAATTATTCTAAATTTATTTTTATTCACTAAAATCTCAGCGATTAATGGCCTTGTATTATAATTAGAAGATAAAGAGTAACCATATGCTCCGACGTTAGTTATAGCGACCAAGTCATTCTCTGAAACTTTTTGATATTTTTTATACTTGGTAAACTTACAAGTTGTTTCACAAATAGGCCCAACAAATTCAACAGGAATTTTTCCTTTTCCTCTTTTTTTATTTATTGGAACAATATCGTGTTTTGCATCATATAAAGCAGGTCTCATAAAATCATTCATACCTGCATCTAAGATTATAAAACTTCTTTTTTGTTCTTTTTTTATATATTGAATTTTACTTACCAGAATACCGGTATTACCCACCAATGATCTTCCAGGTTCAAAAATAATGCTACAATTTAATTTATTTTTTAAATTATAAACAAGTTTAGCATAGTTGTTTAAATTAATCTTTTTCTCATTTTTCTTATAATTAATTCCAAATCCTCCTCCCAGATCAATATATTTTGGTTTCATCTTAAGACCTCGTACCAGTTTCATAATTATATTTAAGGTTTTTTTATAAGGCACGTCTGATAATATTTGGCTTCCGATATGAACACTTATAGCTTCAAATTTTAAATTTTTAAACTTTTTAATATTTTTTTTAATTAGAGAAAAATTTTTAATTGATATTCCAAACTTATTTTCTGATTTCCCTGTAGAAATTTTTTTATGAGTTCTTGCATCAACATTTGGATTTAACCTTAAACCAACAGATACTTTTTTATTAGATTTTTTTGCTATTTTATTAATTAATTTAGCTTCACTTTCCGACTCTATATTTATTAATAAAATCTTTTTATTAATGGCTATTTTAATTTCATCTTCACTTTTCCCAACACCAGAAAATACTATTTTCTTAGGGTTTATGCCTGCTTTAATAACCTTTAAAAGCTCACCTCCAGAAACAACATCAGCACCACAGCCAAGTTTTTTCAAAACTTTTAAAATTGTCAAATTTGTATTAGCTTTTGTTGCAAAACAAACTAATGGTTTAACAGCCTTAAAAGTTTTTAAGAAACTTAAATAATTTTCTTTTAATTGATTTTCTGAATAAAGATAAAAAGGAGTTTTATTTTTTTTTGCAATACTGTGTATCGAAGAATTTTCAACAAAAAACTTTTGACCAACGTATCTAAAATAAGACATAATTTATAAAACTATATTAATTTGATTTTTAGCTTTACCTTGATATTGTGGATCAGATTTTTTTCCGCAAGCAAAAACTAAAGTTAAACCTATAATAAATGTAATTAAAATTTTCATTTTATTTCTTTTTTATATTTACCTAACATTTTTATTATATTATTTTTTGAAGTACCTCCATATGATGTTTTTGAATTCATTGAGTTTTTAACATTAAAAACTCTTAAAACTTTTTTATCTAAGTTCTTATAAAATTTTTTAAGTTCATTGATTGACAATTGGTCTAAAGCCTTTTCATTCTTCTCTGCATAATTTACTAATTTTGATGAAATACTATAAGCTTCTCTAAAAGTTAATTTTTTTTCTTTTACAAGGTAGTCAGCAAAATCTGTTGCAGTAGTATAACCATCATTTGCCATTTTAATCATTCTTTCTTTTGAAGGTTTGAGGCTATTAATCAATTCATGTCCCATAATTAATGTATCTTTTAACGTATCATATCCATCAAAAACTAAAGACTTGTCATCTTGCAAATCTTTAAAATATGAAATTGGCAAACCTTTCATTATTGTAAGAATAGAATTTAACTTACCATAATTTATTCCCGTTCTACCTCTAATTAATTCAGCTGGATCAGGATTCTTTTTTTGTGGCATGATTGATGAACCTGTTAACATATTGTCCTGAAAACTTATTAATTTATAAGCATCTGAGTTTAAAATTATAAAATCTTCAGCAAGTCTCGATAGATGCATTGCACAAACAGCAGCTGCATATAAAAAGTCTATAGCAAAATCTCTATCCGAGACAGAATCAATAGAATTATTTGTTGGTTTTTTAAAGCCCAGCTTTTTTGCAGTAAAGTTTCTGTCTATTTTGTATGAAGTTCCCGTTAAAGCTGCGGAACCTAAAGGACACTCATCTAAAAGAATTAAATTATTTTTAAATCTCTTTTTGTCTCTGTTTAACATCTCATAATAGGCTAAAAGATAATGAGCAAATGATACTGGTTGAGCATTTTTTAAATGGGTAAAACCAGGCATTACTGTTTCTACATTTTTTTCTGCTTTTCTCAAAAGAGCCTTCATAACATCACTAATATTTTTTAAAACATCTTGTGTCGATTCTTTAACCCATAACTTAAAATCAGTAACTACTTGGTCATTTCTAGATCTAGCAGTGTGCATATATCCGGCAGAAGGACCTATAATATCAAATAGTTTTTTTTCTATATTTAGATGTATATCTTCAAATTTTTCTCTAAAAATAAATTTACCTTTATCAATTTGCGACTTAATTTTGTTGAGACCTCTAATAATTTTTTTTCCGTCCTTTGATGGAATAATTTTTTGCTTAATAAGCATCTGGGTATGTACAATTGAGGCATAAACATCCTGCTTGTAGAGTCTTTTGTCTACATTTATAGAAGAGCCAATTCTTTGAAAAGACTTAGAGGTAGCCCCTTTGAGTCTTTTTGACCACACTGTTTTATTTTTATTTTTCATTTTACTATGTTAATTTTAATCTAAATTAATATGAAAATTAGTAAATCTTTTAAAATCTACATTTACATTTTTATGGGCTTTTTATTTGTTAATAACCCCTTGGTTTATGCTGAGCTTCCAGACAATCTTATAATTCATGATAAACCCAAAAAAATAACTAATATAACTTTTAAAGACATCAATCTTCAGGATGTTGATCTATCCAAGAATAAAGGCAATATCATGGTACTTAACTTTTGGGCGACATGGTGTGTTCCTTGTAAAAAGGAGATGCCTGCTCTTGAAAAACTTACGCAAAGTTTACCCGACATAGATGTTTATCCTATCAATATGGAGCCGCCAAATAAACTTAGAGTTAGAGATTTTTTATTAGACATTGGCGTTGTAAGTCTAAATACTTATTTTGATCCAAATCTTGATTTAGCAAAAAAATTCAAGTTAATTGGTATGCCAACTACAGTTTTATTGGATAAAAATGGAAACGAATTTGCAAGAATAATGGGGGAGTTTGATTTTAATGAAAAAAATTTCATAAATTTTCTTCAAAAATATAAATAAATACCATGAGCTACTCTTTAAAGACAACTATCATAAATCCCAGTTCAAATGAAAAAGTGAAGAACTCTTTAATACTATGTCATGGCTATGGAGGTGATGGTAAAGATATATCTGTATTAGCAAATTACTGGAAAACTTATCTTCCAAATACATTATTTATTTGTCCTGATGCTCCAGAAAGATGCTCGGTTAGTCCCACAGGCTATCAATGGTTTGATTTACAAAATAAAACTTCAGATGAAATTTTAACAAAATCAATAGTAGCTGAATTGAAATTAAATGAATTAATTGATGAAGTTAAAGAAAAAAATAAATTAAATTCGAGTCAAATTGCAATAGGTGGTTTTAGCCAAGGATGTATGCTAGCTTTGCAAACAGGCATAAAAAGAAAAGACCAAATAAAATGTATACTGGGCTATTCTGGTAAAATAATTGATACAGACCACTTAAATAAAAACATTAACTCAAGACCTGAAATTATGTTAATGCATGGAGAAAAAGATGAAGTTGTACCAGTGTCTTCTTTATTGGAAGCTAAAGATTTTTTTAACAAAAATAATTATAAAATTCAAACAATGATATTTAAAGGATGTGAACATCGTATTTCTTCGGAAGGATCTAGTTTAGGATTAGAATTTATTAAAAAAAATTTATATTAACTGTAACAAATTTATAACTTGATATAATCTTCTTATTCGGATAGCTTTTAAATATGATTATATCTGCCAATGAAAAAGTACCACTGGAAAAATGTCCAGCCTTAGTTTTAAATGCGGATTTTAGACCATTAAGTTATTATCCTTTGTCTTTATGGTGCTGGCAGGATGCTGTTAAATCAGTTTTTCTTGATAGAGTAAGTATAGTTTCAAATTACAAAAGAAAAATAAGAAGTCCTTCTTTTGAAATGAGACTACCAAGTGTTATTGCGCTTAAAAATTTTATAAAACCTTCAACTGATCCTAATTTTACGAGATTTAATGTCTTTTTAAGAGATAAGTTTATGTGTCAATATTGTGGAAACAAGAATGATTTAACTTTTGATCATCTTTTACCTAAATCAAAAGGAGGGGTTACTGACTGGGAAAATGTAGTAACAGCTTGCTCAGAATGTAATGTTAAAAAAGGTGGCAAACTTTACAGAAATTGTGATTTAAAACTTTTTAATTATCCTTATAGACCAACAGTTGAAGATCTACACAAAAATGGAAGAAATTTTCCGCCAAACTTTTTACATGAAAGCTGGATGGATTATTTGTATTGGGATATAGAGCTACAACCTTAATATTTAGATTTTTTCAGAAATAGCTATGGCAATTCGTGATGAAGTTTTTATTGCTTTATCAAGTATACTATAAAGGCCTTTTTTAGTTGCACCATAATCATATGCAATATCTTTATGATCAAGTTCATCATCTCTAAATTTCATTATTTTCTTTTTCAATTCTTTTTCGTCATCGTTCAACTTGTACGTTTGATTTTTATAATGATCTCCGATAACTTCTTCGACAGATGCGGTGCAAAGCATAGCTGCTTTTTTCCCCAACATAGCTGTTCCAAAACCAAGAGTGACACCCAGAATATCCCACAAAGGAAGTAATTTAGTAGGTGAAATATTTCTTTTTCTAATTTCTCCTTCAAAATATTCATAATGTTCTTGTTCATGTTCTTTCATTTTTTCAATTTCTCTTTTCAACGTCTCATCTTGCTTAAAAGTCTTTAATGCAAGTAATTGACCCTCGTAAATTTTAATTGCACCTCTTTCACCAGCATGGTCAACTCTAATTATTTCTTCAAGATTTTTTTTGTCAGTTTTTTTCATAATTTTTTAATTCTCTTAATATTATAGCACTTAGGATGAAAGATATAATTGTATTTAATGTAGCAAGAGAAAGTCCGAAAAACCTTATTGTAACCTCTTTACAACTTATAGTTTTTTTCTCTAACTCCCTCAAAAGTTCGTTCGTTGAAATATTACTTTCGGTGTCTCCCAAAAGACAAACCAAGGACTCAGAAAAAAAACCTTGTTCTATCCCAAAGTGGTAAAATGAAATAATCCCTCCAAAAATAAAAAGAAGCGAAATTAGAGTCATAATAATTTTTTCATATCTTTTTATTATAAAGATTAATGAAATTAATATTATTGCAGATATGTAAGGAATTCTCTCTATTAAACAAAGATTACACGGTTGATGGCCAAGAACATATTGAATAAAGTAAGCTGCGGATAAAGCAAAAAAACTAAAAAATAATATGAAATTTAGTAAAAGTTTTTTTTTTAATTGATCTCATTTAAATAATTGTAAAATATAGAATAGCGGCAATTATTAAAATGACAAGCCCAGCTATGCTAAACCATAAGTAGCCTTTTTTTTCTAAAAATTCCCCAAATTTATAACCATATTTTGATGTTAGATAAGCAACAATAAAAAATCTTAATCCACGAGTAAAAAGACAGATGAAAAAGAATACGATAATATTAAAATTAATTATACCACTTGTTATCGTGAAAACTTTAAATGGAAGTGGGGTAAAACCAGCTAGAAACATTATACCTAGCCAGAGAAAAAAACCTCCTTTTGTAGAAAGTTTATCTTGAAGTGCAAAAACCTTTTCTTCATATCCATAGAGTTCGATAACAATCATTGCAATATCTAAAAAAAACAATCCAATCATATAACCAAAGAGTCCACCTAATACAGAAAATGTAGTGGCGATAAAAAATACTTTTAAATATTCTTCTTTTCTCGCAGCTACCATGGGAATAATCATTAAATCTGGTGGGACTGGAAAGAAAAAACTCTCAATAAAGGAAACTAAAGCTAAAAACGGTTTAGACAATTTATGTCTAGCCAACTCAAGGCATCTATCATATAATTTTTTAAGCATTAACATATATTTATATTATTTATAATGGCTGATCCAATAGATTATCAGGGCGAATGGTGGAACTGGTAGACGCGCCGGACTCAAAATCCGGTGGTAGTAATACTGTGAGAGTTCGAGTCTCTCTTCGCCCACCAAAAAATAAAGATTAAATGAATTATAGTTTTTTAAAAAAATTAGTTTTAGGCACAGCCAATTTTGTAAACAATTATGGCGCTACAAATAATTCAACGAGACCCAACAGAAAAGAAATTTTTAAAATGTTAGAATATGCAATTAAAAAAAAGATTAATAAATTTGATACTGCGCCATCTTATAAATCAGAAGAAATATTGGGTGATTTTATAAAAGTCAACAAACTTAGAAATATTGAAATAACGACTAAAATTCCTTCAATGAAATTAATAAAAAACAAGGTTGATTTCATTAAACAAAACTTAATTATTTCACAAAAGAAACTCAACACAAATATCAATAATGTTTTGTTCCACGATCAAAGAGATATTTTATTTTTCTTAAATAATCAAAAAATGATTAGTGAAATTAAAAAAGATTTTATGATTAAGAAGTTCGGAGCTTCTATTTATGACACTAAATATGTTAAATTAGTAAATAAAATTAAACAATCAATTATTATTCAATTTCCAGGAAGCATAGCTAATACTAAATTTTTTAATAAAAAATTTAAAAAAAAAGATAACTTATTTGTTCGATCTATCTTTTTACAGGGTTTATTGACAAAAAATAAAATCAAAAAAAAATTGCCAAACAAACTTCTTTATGCACATAAAAAATATATAAATTACTTAGATAATAATAAAATTAAATCACTGGAGCTTTGTCTTGGTTTTATAAATAGGCAAAAAATGGTTAACCACATAATAATTGGAGTAGATAATATAAAACAATTGAAAAGTATAGTTGGAACAAATTTTCTAACTAGTGTAGATAAAGTTAAATATGTAAAAAAATTATTTAATATGAATGCTGCGGATCCAAGAAAATGGTAAGTGTCAATATCAGAATACTAAAATGAAAATTAAAAGAAAAAATAAAAAAGCAAAAGGTCCTAACTTATACAAAAAAGCAAAAAAAATTATATTAGGTGGTAATATGCTTTTTTCAAAAAAGCCAGAAATTTGGCTTCCTAATTATTGGCCCACTTATTTTAGTAAAGCCTCTAATACAACAGTTTGGGATTTAGATAATAAGAAATATATAGATATGATTTGTGCGGTTGGGCAAAGCACACTTGGTTACACTAACAAAAAAGTAGAGAGAGCAGTTATTAATAATGTTAAAAAAAGTAACATGACAACTCTAAACTGTTCAGAGGAGGTCGAACTTTCAAAGAAGCTTCTTTCAATACACCCTTGGGCAAAAAAAATTAAATATGCAAGATCTGGAGGAGAAGCTAACGCAATGGCAATTAGAATAGCAAGGTCTGCTTCTAAAAAAGAACATATCGCTATTTGTGGTTATCATGGTTGGCATGATTGGTATTTATCTGCAAATTTAAAAGATAACAAAAAACTTAATCAGTATTTGTTAGAGGGTTTAAACCCTGTAGGCGTTCCTAAATCTTTAAGAAATACAGTACACCCATTTAGATATAACAATTTTCAAGAACTGAAAAGAATTGTAAAAAAATATGATATTGGAACTATTAAAATGGAAGTTACAAGTAGAGGTAAATTACCAGATAGGACATTCTTAAGAAAAGTTCAGAATTTTGCTAGACAAAAAAAAATTATTTTAATTTTTGATGAATGTACTTCAGGATTTAGAAGAAATTTTGGTGGCTTACATCTTTTATTTAAACTCAAACCCGATATAGTCATGTATGGTAAGGCTTTAGGAAATGGTTTTGCAATTACAGCAGTTTTAGGAAACCAAAAAGTAATGGCTGCTGCAGAGCGCTCGTTTATTTCAAGTACATTTTGGACTGAACGATTAGGCTATGTAGCTGCAATTAATACTCTTAAAGAAATGAAAAGAATGAGATCTTGGAAGATTTTGATTAAAAATGGAAAGTATATAAATAAATGCTGGAAAAATTTAGCAAAAAAATACAATCTTAATATAAAGATAGAAGGCATAGAGTCCATCACTTCTTTTAGATTTCTTAGCAAGTTTAATCTTGAATACAAAACCTTAATTGCTCAGGAAATGTTAAAAAAAGGGTATTTGGCATCTAATTTGATTTATATAAATATTTTTCATAATAAAAAACTAATTGATAATTATATTAAAAAACTTGATCCTGTTTTTAAAAAGATAAAATTTCTTGAAAATAATGGTAATATTTCTAAGTATCTTAAAGGGCCTAAATGCCAATCAACATTTAGCAGATTAAATAATTAACTTTATATAATGATTAAAAGAATTTTAATAATTCCAGCAAGACAAGGCTCAAAAAGAATAAGAAATAAAAATATCAAATCTTTTCTTGGATTACCAATAATTGCATATTCGATTATTTCAGGTAAAAAAAGTAATTTGTTTAGCAAAATTCATGTTTCTACAGACTCGAAAAAAATTAAAAAAATTTCTGAAAAATATGGTGCAAAATCAGAATTTTTAAGACCAAAACATCTAGCTAAATCTAATGTTCCAATTTTTAAAGTTTTAAAATATGTAATTGAAGAATTTAAAAAAAGAAATCAGAATTTTGATGAGATTTGGTGCCTACTTCCTTGTGCGCCATTAATTAATTATCAAGACTTAAAAAAAATTTCTAGAGGAATATCTCAAAAAAAATATTTTAAACCACTTCTAACTATAGCTAAATACCAGGCACCCATTGAGTGGGCATTTAAAATCAAAAAAAAACTCAAATTAAGTCCCTTAAATGGTAAAAAATTTCTGTCACCATCTCAAAAATTAGAAGAGCTTTTTTTTGATACTGGATCATTATATGTTTTTGATAGATTAGATTTGTTTAAAACAAAATTAAAAAACATCTATAAAAAATTTTATGGCTACAAACTACCTTCTCATAAAGCTATAGATATAGATGATATAGATGATTGGAATTTTGCTCTTAAACTTAAAAAAATAAAATAAAAGATTATGATACCTTATAGCAGACAATATATAGACAAAGATGACATCAAGAATGTCGTCAAAGTATTGAAGTCAGGTTTAATTACACAGGGAAAACAAGTGCCTCTTTTTGAAAAAAGAATATCATCTTTGGTTAAAGCAAAATATGGAGTTGCCACTAATAGCGCAACAAGCGCACTACATGTAGCGTGTTTAGCTTTGGGATTGAAAAAGAATGATATCCTTTGGACTGTACCAAATACATTTGTAGCCTCAGCAAACTGTGCTTTGTATTGCCATGCAAAAATTGACTTTGTAGATATTGATGAGAGAACTCTAAATATATCAATTAAAAATTTAGAGAAAAAATTAAAGATTGCTAAAAGAAAAAATAAACTACCAAAAATAGTAGTCCCAATCGATTTTGCTGGTAGTCCATACGATCAGAAAAAACTTTTTGATTTATCAAAAAAATATCATTTTAAAATCGTAGAAGATGCTGCCCATTCTTTAGGCTCTAAATTCAACGGCTCTAAAATAGGAAGTGGCAAATGGACTGATGTAAGTGTTTTTAGTTTTCACCCTGTCAAACCTATTACAACAGCTGAGGGTGGAATGGCACTTACTAATAATAAAAAACTCTACAAAAAAATGTTAATATTTAGAAATCATGGAATTAACAAAACTTCTTCAGAGCTAAAGAAAAAAGGTTTACAAAAATGGTATTATGAACAACAATTTTTAGGCTACAATTATAGAATGAATGATGTTCAAGCTGCTTTAGGATTGAGCCAAATTAAAAAGTTGTCTAGTTTTGTTAAAAAAAGAAATATAATAGCAAAAAGGTATATCAAAGAACTTAAAAATTTGCCGATTAAATTTCAAAAAATTAATCCGAAAACAAGTAGCACTTATCATCTTTTTATTATTACTTTTCCCAAAAAAAGGAAAATAATAAATAACTATAACAAAATTTTTAAAGAATTTATTAATAATAAAATAGGTGTAAATCTTCATTATCTTCCTGTGCATTTACATCCGTATTATAAAAAATTAGGATTTAGACAAAATATGTTCCCAATTTCTGAGAGTTATTCAAAAAGATCTTTAAGTATTCCAATTTTTCACAAACTAACAAATGGCGAACAAAGCAAAATTATTAATTTTATAAGATATATTTGTAAAAAATACTGTTAGATTTTAAATACCTTAATGAGATGACTATGCAAATTTCTAGAACAAATAGTTTGGTCGAGCTATTTTTTAATAAGTTAAATGAAGTTGAAGATAAAAAAGTATTTTTAAAATGGTTAAAACCAAATAAAAACTACGAATTTAATTGGAAAGAAGTAGGAGAAAAAATACTTAAACTATCAGCAGAGATAAAAAGTTTAATAAAAGAGGGTGACAGATGTATCTTACTTTCTGAAAATAGGCCGGAATGGTTAATAGCTGACCTAGCAATAATGAATGCAGGAGGGATTTCTGTTCCTATCTTTACAACTTATGCACCAAATGACTATGAATATATATTAAATGATTGTTCTCCTTCTCTTATTATTGTTTCTGGATATGATCAATTAAAAAAAATTAAAAAATTTACTAAAAATGAAAAAATTATTTCTTTTGAGAAAGTAGAGGGAGTAAATTTAAGTTTAGAACAAATCTTTAAAAAAAAAGAAAAAACACAAGAAAAAATTAATAAAAATTTGAAAAGGATAATGCCTGCATGTATTATTTATACCTCTGGGACCTCAGGTAATCCAAAGGGTGTAATACTAAGTCATGGGGGAATTCTCTCAAACTGTGAAGGTGCTATGAATTTACTTAAGCCTTTAATTGAAAAAAAGAGTCCTATATTTTTAACTTGGTTACCTCTTTCACACTCCTACGAGCATACAGTTCAATTTATTCAAATAGTAATTGGAGCCGAAGTTTTTTATGCCGAAAGTCTTGAAAAGCTTATTTCTAATATGGGAGAAGCCAAACCGACAATAATGACAGCCGTGCCTAGATTTTATCAAAATCTTTTCAATAAAATTAACATGAATTTCAACAAACAGACAGGTTTAAAAAAAATACTAATTTTCAATACAGTTCAGCTCGGCATAAAAAAACTCAACAGAATACAGTTAACTTTTACTGAAAAAATATTGAATTTTATATGTGAAATTTTAGTTAGAAAAAAAGTTAAAAAACAGTTCGGGGGAAATTTACAAGCTTTTGTATCAGGAGGCGGTGCCCTAGATCATAAAATTGGTGAATTTTTAAATGCTATTGGCTTACCTACATTACAGGGATACGGTTTAACAGAAGCCTCACCGGTAGTTAGCTGCAATACTATAGACTTGATCAAAGTAGAAACAGTGGGGCCAGCATTCAGCACGAACAAAGTTAAGATAGCAGATGATGGAGAAATTTTAGTAAAAGGCGAAAATGTAATGTTGGGGTATTGGAATAAAAAAACTGAAACTGATGAAATTATAAAAGATAATTGGTTACATACTGGAGATATCGGAGAGATTGATAAAAATGGTTATCTTAAAATAACAGATAGAAAAAAGGATATTATAGTTAATTTAGGAGGAGATAATATTTCACCAACTAAAATAGAAAATATTTTGTGTTTAAATGAAAATATTAAACAGGCTTTTGTTTATGGAGATAAAAAAAATTACTTAGTAGCTATTATTGTTGCAGAAAAACAAATTAATGAGTCTGAAATAAAAATAATTTTAGAAAATTTAAATAAAAACTTAACAATAATAGAAAAAGTTAAAAAATTTATCTTAATAAATGAAGAATTTACAATTGAAAATAGAATGTTAACACCAACATTAAAGTTAAAAAGAAAAGAAATTATTAAAAATTATAAACAACAACTAGAAAATCTTTATTAAAATTTAAATAAAATAAATATTTTTTCCTTAAAAAAACATTGATATTACTAACTTTTTTTAAATATTTAAAATTTTTGAAAAATTTAAAAAAAATTTGAATTTTTAAGAATTATACAAAGTTAATTTGTGTTTGACATGAATCGTAAATTAACTAAAGTTATTAACAAGAAACGAATCATAATGATTTGTTTGAACAAAGGGAGATAAAGATGGCTAAACGTAGAAGAAAAAAAGCTAAAAAAACTAAAAAGAAAGCTAAAAAAAGAAGAAGAAGAAGAAGAAGATAGTTTAGTTTTTGTAAACGCCCTTTTTAATTTTTCATTTAAAAAGGGCGTTTTTTTTATTTCAACTCAATTAAATTTTGATTTCTTCCTAAAGCCTTATCCATTTTCTTTTGAACATCTTCAGGACCAATTTTTAAGACCGCCTCAAATTCTGACTTTAATCTCTCATAAGCTTTCTCAAATAATTGCCTCTCACTGTAAGATTGGTCAGCGATAATATCTGTATTTTTATTAAGGTCTTTCACAACTTCTGCTAATTCATAGATTTTGCCTGAATTAATTTTTTGATCATACTCCTGTGCTCTTCTACTCCACATAGTTCTTTTTATTTTAGGTTTGCTTTTTAAAATAGACATGCATTTATTGATCTGATTTATAGTTGCGATTGGCCGAAGATTAGATTGTTGATTTATAGGTACGGTTAAAGTTAGTTTTTCTTTTTCTATAAAGATTTTATAAAACTGTATTTCAATTTGACCAATCATTGACTTATCAATAGATAAAATTTTACCAACACCGTGTTTAGGATAAACTACGAAATCTTTAATTCCATATTGTTTTTTTTCCGTAGCTTGTTTTTTTATTTTTTTTATTTCTATCTTTTCTTCATTAGGGTAATTGCCCTTATATGTACCTTTTGTCAACTCCACTTTTTTTGATGGTTGAACTAATTTTTTTTTAACTTTTTTAACTTTAATCTTTTTTTTCTTCTTCAATTTTTTTTTTATTTTTGGCATATTTATTTTCCTGGTTTTTCTGAAAAATGTTCGTCAAATTTATTTTTTATTTTTCGAAATTTTTCATGTTCAGGCATGGGATCTTTCTTTTTTGTGATATTAGGCCATAATGCAGAAAACTTCTTATTAAGCAACAACCATTTTTCTTTATCTTTAATATTTTCATCTGTATCTGGTACGATTGCATTTATAGGACACTCAGGTTCACATACTCCACAATCAATACACTCATCTGGATTTATAACTAAAAAATTTTCTCCCTCATAAAAACAGTCTACTGGACACACTTCAACGCAATCAGTTAATTTACATTTTATACATTCATCTTTTACAATATATGTCATTTTAGCTTTTTTCTTTTTGTATTTGCATTTTTACTTCACCACTTAGCTTATCAGGAAAGTAAATTAAACCACAAATTCGTCTCATTAAATTAGCTTCATAATCGTCAGAGGAATTGTCAGAAATAATTATTTTCCAAAGCTGTTTTACAATTAATGTCTTAGTTTCTAAAGAATTTTTTTTAATCAAATTAGTAAAAGTTATTAACTGGTTTGAGTTTTTTTCCAGATCTTCAGCATTTTTGAAGATTTTTTGGATTTTTTCCTCATTCTCTATAAAAGATTTTAAAAAATCAGAAATTAAATTCTTCTCTTTATCTGTATAATTATCATCAATTTTCGCCGCATGAATCAACAGAGCAGCTATTCCAGTTAATTCATTAAAATCTAATTTTTTCTCATTCATAAAATTATTTTATATTTAAAGATAATAATTTGTTAAAAGGGCTAGAATTTTTCTTAGTTTTAAATATCTTTTTATTTTTGCTAATATCTCCTAAAAAAAGGTAGGTTTCCTCTTTTTTTCCCTTTTTATAATTCATCAAGTTCATAAGTTTATAAAAATTTTCTTTAGAGCAACCAAGTAAATTCATCATCTCTGAGTTTACCTTAAACTATTTATTTACAGTATTTTCTAGAATGTTTATAAATAATTTTTCCAATATATCAACTCGGACAAAAAAATCTTTAAAATTCTCAAATCCACACAATAAAAGAAATTTTTTATTATAGTTTTCATTGACTAGAAAGTTTAATCCTGACTTGGGAATTTGATTTTTTGAACTGAGATCGTAGAATAATTTCCAAAGATTGACTCTTAATGTAACTGCTTTTGGTTTCAACATTCTTGGTAGATAAACATGATACCTTCCTATTTTAATACCCATGCTCCATAATTTCTTTCTCTGATCTTTTGAAATCAGCTTAATAATATGGTCCACCTCTTTTCTTTTGATAACTCCATTATTTTCATAAATTTGAAAAATCAATGCTCTTAAATATTGATTATTAACTTTAATTTTTGTTAAATTTAATAAATCTTTGAGTTCATTTTCAATATGTTTGCTGAGCCAATTTTTAAGGAAAGACTCAAGGTTATTTTTTAAATTTCCTTGCAAAATATCATCAGCCACAAGCTCAATCTCTGGATTTAAGTAATCTGATCCTTTTCTTATTATTGCTATCGGATTATTTTTCCAATAAATTTTATTATTATCTTTAATACTTACTTCCTTATCGTCTATAATTTTATTAACCCTTTTAAGTATCTCACCTTCAATACCTTTTTTTGCAGCTTTTTTTATTGATTTAATGTCTGTATCTAAAGTATTAGCACTAAATTCTATATTAAATTTTAATCCTTTTAACTCACCAATATGTTGGTCATCTATTAAAACCTTATCATCTTTGCTAATTTCAGTTTTTAAAACTGCATCTTGTTTTAAGCCTCTTGATAAAATACTAATTTTTTTGTCTATAAAACTTCTAGTAAGTTCTTCGTGCAGTTTATCAGAAAGATTGTCTTCAATTTTTTTAGTGAGTTGTATCCAATAATCAGAGTTTTCTACCCAATTTTTTTTATTTGCAACGTAAGACCATGTTCTTACGTTAGAAATTCTATTTGCAAGGACATCTATATTTCCATGTTTTTTTTCAAGTCCTTTAAGCTGTTCCTTCATATAGTCATTAGGTATTCTTCTATTTCGAGTAGATAAAAATTTAAATACCTTATCAACTATGGCAATGTGCTGACCATAAGCCTTTTTTTCAAAGTCAGGAATTTGACAGCATTCCCACAAAAGTTCTAAATTATTTTTGTACAAAACATTTTCTTTTCCAACTTTTAATAAATATCTTAATACGCTCTCATCTACAGAGTCATTAGTTTTAATAAGGCTTTTATTTTTTGGTTTAAGCTCTAAAGATTCTATAAGCTTATCCTGATTTTCAAAATTTAATTTTGAATTACGCCAATAAAGCATTTTCGTATCAGGTAAGTTATGCTGCTCAATTTTTTCAATTTCATCGGAATTTAAACTCTCACAATCACCAGTTGTTCCGAAACTTCCATCATTTTTATATCTCCCAGCTCTGCCGGCTATTTGGGATATTTCAACTAAATTAAGCCTTCTTGTTTTTTTTCCATCAAATTTTTTTAAATTAGAAAAGTAGATCTCATTAATATCCATGTTCAAACCCATACCAATTGCATCTGTGGCTACAAGATAATTAACATCTCCAGATTGATAAAGTTGGACTTGTGAATTTCTAGTTTTCGGACTTAAAGATCCCATTATTACAGCCGCTCCTCCTTTTTGACGTCTAATTAATTCAGCTATTGCATAAACCTCCTCTATAGAAAATGCTATTATAGCTGCCTTGTTGTCTAATCGAGAAATTTTTTTATAACCACTATAAGTTAGTTTTGAAAAACGCTCTTTTTTTCTAAACTCAATATTTTTAATTAGATCACTAATAATATTTTTCATAACTTGAGAACCTAAAAACATTGTTAATTTTTCTCCTCTAAAATTTAACAAACGGTCGGTAAATATATGACCCCGTTCCTTATCAGCGCACATCTGAATTTCATCAATAGCAACGAAATCAACTGTTCTGTCTTTTGGCATCGACTCTACTGTGCATATAAAAAAGTTTGCTCCACTAGGAACTATCTTTTCTTCTCCAGTAATTAAAGCAACATTTTTTAAACCGAGTTTTTCGACGCTCTTTTCATAAACCTCTCTAGCAAGAAGCCTCAAGGGCAATCCAAAAATACCAGACTCATACTTACACATTTCTTCTATCGCATCGTAAGTTTTGCCCGTATTTGTCGGACCAAGAAGAGCTGTTATTTTGTTAGATGATTTTTCCATTTTTGTGTTAGATAAATTTTTTTCTACTATATATAGATTTATGTTGAGAACAAAATAGGATTAAAACATGACCGAATCAATTTGTCAAATGTTCTAATTTTAAAGATTTAAATTGACTTAAAACCCACAGTCCCCGTATAGAGGGAAATAACTTTTTTATTAAAAGTTATTATGAAAAATTTAATAAAGAAAAATATTCTCAAGCTAAAACCTTCTGCAACTTTAGTAATAAATGAGAAGTCTAAAGAACTCATTAATCAAGGAAAAAAAGTTTATCAATTCGGATTTGGTCAGTCACCCTTTCCAGTCCCAGATAAAATTGTTGCAAAGTTGAAAGATAATGCCCATAACAAAGAATACCTCCCTATCCAAGGACTTCCTGAACTCAGAGATGCTATTTCAAATTATTTACTTAAGAGAACAGGTATAAATTATTCAAGAAAAAATATTTTCATCACTCCAGGTTCAAAAGAAGCAATGTTATTAATGCATGTAGCATTTAACGGTGAAATAATCCTTCCAGCCCCTAGCTGGGTTTCATATGAACCCCAAGCAATCATTGGTAAAAATAAAGTTCATTGGATACAAACTTCAAGAGAAAATAATTGGTTTCCAACTTCTAAAGGGCTTGAAAGGAAAATTAAATCAATCAAAAAAAAAAATTTAATATTTATTTTGAATTCTCCAAATAATCCATCAGGAACAACTTGTAAAAATTTAGAAGAACTAGCATCAGTTGCTAAGAAATATAAAGTTTTAATTTTATCAGATGAAATTTATACAGATTTAACTTTTAATAATAAATATGAGTCCATTTCAAAGTTTTACCCTAATGGTACTTTTATAAGCGGTGGTTTAAGTAAATGGTGTGGAGCAGGCGGATGGAGGTTAGGTTTTTTTGCAGTTCCAAATCACTTATCAAATTTTTTAGAAAGCTTAAAAACCCTTGCAAGTGAGTCTTATTCTACCGTTAATAGTCCAGCACAATATGCTGCGATAGAAGCTTATAAGGGTGATCATAGTGAATATAAAATAAAAACTACAAATATTTTCAGATCATTAGGAAACTATGTATATAACAAATTGAAATCTAATAATGTTTTAATAAATCAACCCCAAGGTGCTTTCTATTTGATGCCAGAATTTTTAAATAATAAGTATAAGAACTCCACAAAATTATGTGAAGCAATATTAGATCAGACTGGGGTTGCAATGCTACCTGCTTCTGAGTTTGGTTTTAGCCCCAAAAGAATGTTGACTAGATTAAGTTATACTGATTTTAATGGCGCTGAGTTTCTTAAAAATGTTTCCAATGGAAAAATGCTAGATGATCAAACTATTGAGAAATATGCACCAAATGTGGTTGAAGGAGTGAATAAATTATCAAATTGGGCCTTAAAATTATAAAGATTCTCTTTGACCTAGGTCTTTTTAAATAGTTAAATTATTACAATTAACAAATAGGGGGAAAATATGAAAAAAATAATATCGACGATCTCCGCATTTTTAGTAATGATTGCTTTTGCAACTCCATTTACTTCAATTGCAAAATCGGCTGAATTTTTTACCATTGGAACTGGCGGACCAACTGGAGTTTATTTCCAGACAGGTAACGCAATTTGTAAAATGTTGCACAAGTCAGCAATTAGTGCTGATCATGGTAGAAAAAAAGGTACGGCGAAGGCTTATAGATGTACTGCGCCTTCTACAGGTGGTTCTAACTACAACATTGGACAAATCAAAGATGGTGAGTTTCAATTTGGTGTTGCTCAGTCTGACTGGCAGTTTCACGCGTACAATGGCTCAAGCAAATGGGAAGGAAAACAGTTTAGTAATTTAAGAGCTGTATTTTCTGTTCACAACGAACCTTTTCAAATTTGGGCA
>MDTE01049026.1_pt1 | contig 58264 bp, 57 predicted proteins | sample 811231 | NCBI WGS metagenome assembly MDTE01 (sample SAMN05326651, study PRJNA326480) | marine metagenome | isolation source: seawater | place: Indian Ocean: Red Sea | collected 2010
CCCTGCGCCGGTTCTTTTAGGAGCTAAAGAACTTAGAGTTTCATCTAATTTCTGTGTATATATCGGTGATGCTCCACGCGATATAGAAGCGGGACGTGCGGCAGGAATGGCAACAATTGCTACCTCCTATGGTTACATTAGGGCTAACGATAATGTCAAAGACTGGAATGCAACGATGATCGTTAGGCGCCCACGAGGCTTGAAAAATGCTATAAACCATTTAAACAATAATGAATAACCTACTAAATTATGAACCACCCAATGATCACTTCCTAAATCGCGTTATTTTGATAACAGGCGCAAATCGAGGAATTGGTCGCTCTCTAGCAAAAGCATTGCTTCACTATGGTGCAACTGTAGTTCTTCATGGACGTGATCTAAAAGCGTTAAACTCAGTTGTCAACGAAAGTTGTTATGACAAAAAGAATTACTCCTTAGAAATTTTAGATCTTAAATCAACTGACAAACGTCTATATGAAAACTTCACTAACCAAATACTGAAAAAATATGGAAAACTTGATGGTGTAGTACATAATGCAGGTATTTTAGGTGAGCGTAAAACTATTGAAAATTACAATGCCGATATATGGAATAATGTATTGCAAGTTAATTTAAATTCTGTTTTTATGCTTACAAAAGAATTATTACCACTACTTCACCATTCTTCCGATCCGTCTATGATCTTTACAACTAGTGGAGTAGGAAATTGTGGCCGCGCTAAATGGGGTGCCTATAGTGTTTCAAAATTTGGGGTTGAAGGCTTAGCGCAAACCCTAGCTGACGAACTTAAAAATACAACAATACGCGTAAATTATATTGATCCAGGTGCAACGCGTACCGATATGCGGAAAAAAGCTTATCCTGATGAAGATCCCAACAAATTACCATCACCAGATGAAATACTCAGTCTTTACCTCTACCTACTAGGGCCTGATAGCACGGGAATAACAGGCCATAGAATGAAAGTTTAGAGTCAAGTAGGGTTACAAAGTTTAACTGATTTATATAAAACAGCACTTTCCTCTCTGGTCAATAAACGCCATTTTCCTCTTCTTAATTCACCCATTTCTATAGAACCATACGCAATACGCAATAGTCGACTTACCGTAATTCCCACAGCTTCAAAAAGACGTCTAACTTCACGATTTTTCCCTTCAGTTAAAGTAACTTCATACCAATAATTTGCTCCAGACCCGCCTCTTGGCTTAATTGAATTAAATTGCCCAATAAAACCCTCAATTTTTACTCCTTCTATTAATTTTTCTATTTGGTTACGAGACAAACGCCCTAGTACTCGAACCGCATAAATTCTTGAAATTTCATAACTTGGGTGCATAAGCCTGTGAGCTAACTCTCCATCGGTAGTTAAAATTATTAAACCAGAAGAATTAATGTCTAACCGGCCTACGTTTATCCATCGCCCATACCTTGGTTCCTGCAAACGATCAAAAATTGTTGATCGTTCGTCTGGGTCTTTCCGAGTACACACCTCGCCAATAGGTTTATGATAGATAAGGCACTGAGATTTTCTATGTTTTGATCTTTGACTACCTACTAAGCGCCCATCTAAGTAGACCGATTCATTTCCATGCAATTTATCACCAAGCTGAGCCGTCTTATTGCCAATCATTAAACGACCTTGCTTGACCCATTTCTCAATCTCTCTTCGAGACCCAAGCCCTAAATTAGCAAGTACTTTTTGAATTCGCTCAGCCACAGTCGAAACTAGCTCTCAAGTAGGAATGAAAACTTAAACAATCGTCTACGTTATATCAGTTGCCAAGGAAGGCTTATCAGAGATGCGATCATGCAACTCCATTTGATCAGAATCTTGCGAAGCTGGAGATTCAGAGCTATTTGCCTCATCCTCATTAACTAGAAAATCTGCTTGAGGACTTGGCTCTGGTAGTTCTAACTCTATATTTAAATCTGAGAAATCCTTTAATTCAGATAGAGGAGGAAGGTCTTCAAGTCGCTTCAAACTGAAATAATCAAGAAATTCCTTCGTTGTGCCAAACATCGCAGGTTTACCTGGAACATCTCGATGACCGACTACTCTCACCCATCCGCGCTCTAATAATGTACGAGTGATATTAGTACTAACAGAAACTCCTCGCACATCTTCAATTTCACCACGAGTAATAGGTTGTCGATAAGCAATAAGCGCTAATGTTTCTAAAAGTGCTCTGGAATATCGAGGAGCTCTCTCTTCCCAAAGTGGCGTTAACCAATCAGTCATTGTGCTTTTAATCTGGATTCGATAACCGGAGCCCACCTCTATTAACTGAATCCCCCTATCTTCATAATCTTTGGATAGAGATTCCAATATTTTTTTGAGCACTTTTCTATCGGGAGCTGAACGCTTCTTAAATAAACCAGAAAGTACATCTAAGCTGACTGGCTTTCCTGCAGCCAATAAAGCTGCTTCTATAATATTTTTGATTTGTTGATGTTCCACAACTTTAATTCATTCCTCTTTGTTAATATTCTGATCACTTATACTAGACGTTTCCTTTTTTCTTTCCTCGCTAATGCGTACATGTATTGGACCATAAGGCTCATTCTGAACAACATCAATAAGCGCTTCCTTTAATAACTCAAGAATTGCTAAAAATGTGACAGTAATGCCAGTACGCCCTTCATTTGGATTAAATAAAGAAGCAAATTCCTTAAAACCGCTATTCTCCAATCCCACAAGTACTTGAGACATTCGTTCTCTTACAGAAAGCACTTCACGCTGAATATGGTGTTTAGCAAACATATCTGAACGTTCTATCGCTTCTTTAAACGCAATTAAAAGTTCTTTTAAAGCTATATCTGGCAACTTAGTTACTATCCTTTTTTCTGTCACCTCTGCACTGGCTTGGGAAACATCCCTTTCTAGTCTGTGCAGGCTATTGATACTCTTAGCAGCTTCCTTAAAACGTTCATATTCTTGGAGCCTACGCACAAGATCCGCTCTAGGGTCATCTTCCTCCTCCTCTTTTTCGGGAACAGGTAGCAACATTCTTGATTTAATTTCAGCCAGAGTTGCTGCCATGACTAGATATTCACCAGCAAGCTCAAACTGCATATCACGCATAAGCTCAATGTAATGGGTGTATTGCTTTGTAATCTCTGCAATAGGAATATTGAGAATATCTAGATTTTGTCGCCGAATAAGATAAAGGAGCAAATCCAGTGGCCCCTCAAATGCTTCCAAAAATACTTTAAGAGCATGAGGTGGGATATAAAGGTCTCTTGGCAACTCTGTGATTGGTTCCCCTTCAACCAAGGCAAAAGGCATCTCTTTCTGAGCAGGGGCAGTATTATAGTCAGCCTCAGGAGGGGAATTTGAAACCAATTTTAAATCAACTTTATCAGGAGCGGAAAACTCTTTCATTTAAGCAAGCCCCGCAACTGTATTTTGAAAGAATCGCAGAAGAGGAAACAATACAGGTCCAAGTATAGTTATAAGGTTATCAGTTACCAACAAAGCAATTACAATTAAAAAGCCAAATGGCTCGATGCGGTGCAAAATGTTAGCCGCGCTAGGTGGCAATAATCCAGCTAATACTCGACCTCCATCAAGAGGCGGTATTGGAAGCATATTAAAAACAGCAAGCAATACGTTAATAGTAATTCCAGTAAAACATACATTTACTAGCCATTCTCCACTGCTAAGTGATACAAAATCCTGAACAACAAACCCCAAAATTAAAGCCCATCCCATTGCCATTAATAAATTGGCCCCTGGTCCAGCTGCTGCAACCAATATCATATCCATTCTTGGGTTATTAAGCCTATGAAATGCAACTGGAACTGGCTTAGCCCAACCAAATGCCCAAGCACCTCCGCTAATTAACAACATACTAATTGGGAGTAATAGTGTGCCTATTGGGTCAATATGCTTTACTGGATTAAGAGTAAGACGTCCTGCCTGTTTTGCAGTTCTATCACCTAGGCGAAGTGCTACCCAACCATGAGCTACCTCATGAATTGTTATGGCGAAAATCACGGGAATCGCAACTACGGAAATAGTTCTAATAATACTTGGAATATCCATTCTTGCATAAGCCTAGTATACCTACAGCATATTGATCAATATTATTTTCATATATATATATTTTGAAAAATTTAGCCACAATAGTACAGTTGAAATATATAAAATGATTTATAGTCCAATCCAAGTATTACCAGAAACCTATTTTCAAATACCTAACTCTTAAAGCCCTGATATAACATGCAAATTCTTATTGATTTTTTACCTATATTTATTTTTTTTATCACATACCAATACGCAGGAATGTATGCGGCTACGGCTGCAATAATTATTGCGATGGGCTTTCAACTTATCTTTCAATGGCTCAAGGAAGGTAAAGTAAATAAAATGTTAATGACATCAGTAATTCTGGTGACATTTTTTGGAAGCATAACATTGCTCCTTAGAGATCCTATCTTTATTCAATGGAAGCCTACTGTTGTGAATTGGCTATTTGCAATTGCATTTATTATTAGCCGTTATTTTGGCGACAAAACCATAGCAGAAAGAATAATGGGACATGCTGTTGAATTAGAGACAGCAATGTGGCGCCAACTAAATCTTATGTGGGTAGGAAATTTCACTTTCCTTGGTCTAATTAATATTTATGTTGTATATAACTATGATGAATCTACATGGGTTAATTTTAAGCTTTTTGGAATGTTAGGAATCACACTTATCATGGTTATCATTCAGGTCATATGGATAGCTGCTAAAACAGGGCTTAAGGAAAAAATAGAATAAAAATTGAGAATGATTTTTAAAACTATTTTTTTTAATAAAATTTATTAAAATGGATTAAACTCAACTAAACACAAGACTAGAGTGAAAAAAAATCGAATTGAAAAAATAACAGCCCGACTGAAAGAGACTCTTAATCCAGAACAGTTGGAAATCATTGACGAAGGGCATTTGCATAAAGGACATCAAGGCTCCCGTGATGGAAAAGGGCATTATCGGTTAAATATAGTTTCAAATCAGTTTGTTAATTTATCACCTATTTGCATACATAGAATGGTGTTTGATGCTCTGGATGAGCTTATGAAAACGGATATCCATGCACTATCTATAAATGCATCAACCCCTCAAACAAAAACAGAATCAACTATTAAGGATTTAAAATGAACAATAGCTCTAAGGGTCTTTCACTGACAGTTATAGGCGCACTATTAACAGGATGCGCTCAAGAGCAACAAATTGAAATTGTAGAATCAACCAATAACTTTGGTGATGAAATAGTAGCTACAATAGACGAAAAGCCAATTTACCTTTCCGTTTTTGACAGCTATTCAATAGGTAGACTCCAAAAACCAGCTGAAGAACTAAGTGATGCTGAAAGGTCTACTTTGACAGATGAACTTATTGGTTTTTACTTAATGGCTGATGCTGCAGATAATGTAGGGATCACACAAGAACAAGACGTAATGATTGATTTAGAACTACAAAGACTGCAATTACTAAGCAGACAAATGGCAAATCGTTACTTAGATGAAAATCCTCCAACTGAAACAGAAATTCAATTAACTTACGAACAAAATATTGAACAGCTTTCTGGTCGGCAATACAAAGCACGTCATATCTTGCTAGATACTGAAGATGAAGCTCTTGATGTAATATCAGAACTTCAAGCTGGAGAAGATTTTCAGCAACTCGCCATAGACAGATCAACTGGCCCATCAGGGCCTAGAGGCGGAGACCTTGGGTGGTTTACAGCATCGACAATGGTGCCCCCTTTTGCTGCAGCAGTAAGCAATATGCAAATTGGAACTTTTTCCGAGACGCCAGTACAGACAAGATTTGGCTGGCATATAATTTTATTGGAAGATATTAATGAACAACAGGCTCCTGAATTAGACTCAATTCGTGCAGATCTCATAAACTTAGTCCAACAACAAAAGATTGAGGAATATCTATTATCACTACGCGACGCCTCAATAATAGTGGTATCAGATAGCGAATAGATCAATTTAACATTTTTATTTATTAAACAAATCTAGCCAAGCGGACTCAGAAATGATCTTGATACCAAGATTTTTTGCTTTCTCAGCTTTTGAGCCAGGGTTATCTCCAACAATCACTAAATCTGATGATTTGGAAACATTATTTGTGACTTTAGCTCCCATTTGATGCAAATTCTGTTTTGCTTCATCTCGAGTCATACTAGATAAACTACCTGTGAGAACTACGGTCTTACCTGTTAATTCTGTTCTTTTTGGTTTAATCGATCTGCTTTTAGACCAGTGAATACCAGCGTCAAGTAGTTTATAAACCATTTTTTGATTCCGAGGATTAGCGAAAAAGTCCTGAATATTTTTGGCCACAATGGGACCAATATCTGGTACCTCACACAGGTCTTTCCCCTCCTCTCCCATTAGATTTTCAAGAGTTTCATAATGAGCTGCTATGGACTGTGCTGTAACCTCGCCAACTTCCCTAATTCCAAGAGCATACAAAAAACGTCCAAAAGATGTGGCTTTACTTTTCTCAATATTCTTAACTATGTTTTCTGCTGACTTTTTTCCCATTCTTTCTAACTTAGATAATTGTTCTACAGTTAACTGATATATATCAGCAGGATTATTAACTAGCTTGTTATCAACTAATTGCTGAATAAGCTTTATCCCAAGCCCCTCAATATCTAAAGCATTTCTAGATGAAAAATGATAAATAGACTCTTTTCTCTGAGCGTCACATATCAGTCCACCTACACAACGTGCTGCAGCTTCCCCCTCAATACGTACAACCTCAGATTTGCAAATGGGGCATCTTTTTGGAAGATCTATTTTCTTACCTCGCTTAGTCGATGATTGCTTTACTATCTTCACAACTTCAGGGATTACATCTCCTGCCCGACGGATAATGACGGTATCACCTATACGAACGTCTTTCCGAACCAATTCATCAATATTGTGAAGTGTTGCGTTACTAACATTTGCTCCACCCACAAAAACTGGCTTTAAGCGAGCAACTGGCGTTAGAGCACCAGTTCGGCCCACTTGAAAATCAATACTTTCGACAATAGTAAGCTCCTCCTGTGCTGGAAATTTATGAGCAATGGCCCATCGTGGAGCTCGAGAGGAACTGCCCATTAACTCCTGTTTTAAAATACTATTTGTTTTAAAAACTATACCGTCAATCTCGTAGGGCAAACTTTCTCTCTTCTTCTCCATGAAATTATAATATTTCAAACAATCACTAACACTCACTACAATTTGCCAGTCTGGGCATATTTTCAAACCAAAACTATAAAGAAGCTCTAGCACCCCTGAGTGCGTATCAGGACGCTCGAACCCATCAAATTGACCCATACCATAAAAAAATATCTCTAATGGCCTATTTGCGGTAACTGATGGATCTAATTGCCTAAGACTACCAGCGGCTGCATTACGAGGGTTCATAAAAGGCTTTTCTCCATTTAGTAGAGCAAGTTTGTTATACCGAATGAAACCATCCTTTGGCATAAAAACCTCTCCACGCACCTCTAGTAGCTTTGGAGGATTTTCCCCTCGCAAACGCAAAGGTACAGATGCTATGGTACGCACGTTATGGGTAATATCTTCACCACTATTACCATTTCCCCTTGTAGCTGCTAAAGCAAGTGACCCATCAATATACCGCAAACTAACCGCAGCTCCATCTAGTTTTGGTTCAGCAACATACTCAATATTTTCTTTAACTTTACCTAATTTTTGTAGTCTCTCTGTAATTCGAGTATCAAAATTAATAAGGTCCTGTTCGTGAAAAGCATTGTCTAAAGAAAGCATAGGAACTAGGTGATTAATCTCAGCAAACTCTTCTACAGGAGAAATACCTACTCTTTGTGTAGGCGAATCTTCAGTGACAAGCTGAGGATTTTCACCTTCTAGCTTTTTTAATTTTTGTAGAAGACGATCATATTCTGCATCTGGAATTGTAGGATCTGCTAAAACATAGTAAGCATAATCATGTTCTAGAATGCTGTTACGAAGAATTTCTAATTCCTTTTTTATATGATTCAATCCCTCAGTCATTGAGGCGCCTTAGATTTCTTATGGCAGTGTTGAATTATTTCTTCTCGAATATATCGTTCACGCTGAATACTCCACGAACTACCGTCCTCATCTAACAGCTCTGCCTCAAGCTTCTGCTTCAATTCTTTTGCGATCTTTACCATCAAATCGAAACTAGCTATAGGATCTGCAGTCCTGTGTAGCACAAAAAAGAAACTCATACCGCTTATTGTGCTGTCTTCTATATTAGTTAGATCAAATGAACCTGGCTCAGTTAGATTGGCAACGCTAAACTGAATATCAAGTTCTTCCAACGATTCATCGAATGAGTAATGAAAAATCCCATATTTGCCACGCTTAAGGCCAGAACTACGCAGCGCAAGGATTGTTTCTTCGGCATCAAAGTATTTTTTATTACTTGGAATAAACCTAAGTGTAACTATTTTAGAATCTGAACTTAACTCTCTACTATTTTCTAGTCCAACTTCAGAATTAAGATTATCTGTAATTACTTGAAGACCGTCATCCTCATGTATTAATGTCTCAGAATCAATTTGAGTTTTACTTGATCTAGAGCTAATTTTTGACAACAACAAAGGCCATAAGTAAAGAGCCACCAATAAAAGCAGACCCAGACTTAAAAGAACCCAGCGCAAATCTGACATATGTTGCACATCTACATGGTGGCAAGCTCAACCGCCTCATCAATATCAACTGATACGAGACGCGATACGCCCGGTTCATTCATAGTGACTCCAATGAGTTGATGCATTGCCTCCATAGTTGTCTTGTTGTGAGTAATCAATACAAACTGTACTTGTTCTGACATCTCCTTAACTATCTCAGAAAATCTTCCAACGTTAGCATCATCTAACGGTGCATCTACCTCATCCAAAAGACAGAATGGTGCCGGATTGAGGCCAAAAATAGAAAAAATTAATGCAACCGCTGTAAGTGCTTTCTCTCCCCCAGACAACAAATGAATTGTACTTATCCTTTTCCCCGGAGGACGAGCCATTATTGTGACGCCAGCACTGAGCAAATCCTCACCTTCAAGTTCAAGATATGCATGACCTCCTCCAAATAATCTTGGAAATAACTTACCGAGGCCTTCATTAGCTGCATCAAATGTATCTTTGAAGCGCGATCTTGTCTCTCGATCAATTTTACGTATTGCACTTTCTAATGTTTCTAAAGCTTGAGTCAGATCAGAAAATTGAGAATCTAAATATTCTTTTCGTTCTGATTGCTCCTTAAACTCATCTATTGCGGCTAGGTTAATAGCACCCAATCTCTGAATTCGGCGAGTCATTTTCTCCGCAGCAGCCTCCCAATTTTCAACAGTGGCCTCTTTTTCAAGGCCTGATATGATCAAATCACGCTCAAAACCAGTATTTCTTAATTGATCAGAAATTGCCTCTGCGCGCACCTCAATTTCTCTTATGCGTAGCCGAACCTCATCTAACTTTTCTCTTGCCGTTTGCACAAACTCTTCCTGGTCAAGTCGTAATTGATCTGCATTCCGTAGTTTTTCATCAGAACTCTCTACTAATTTACGAGCCTCACCAAGCTGGGTTTCGACACTTATCCGCTCTTTTAATTTTTCCTCTAATAACTCAGCCTCCTCCGTTATTGGGTTTTTTGTCTCATTGAGCTGCGATTGGATCTCTTCATGTCGTCCTTGAAGATGTTCTAGCTGATTTTTTACTCTCTCTAATGCAGCTGCTGCAGATTTTTTGGAGCTCTTTCTAGATTCAACTTCTACAGCAATCTGTTGAACTCTGTCCCTCTCTTCCTCAGCATTCTTACGAGCCTGATCGACTACTAGCTTGTGCTCAACAACTTTCTGTTCAAGTTGTTGTTTATCAAGTTGAAGCTGGGAAATTTGCTGGTCTGTTTTGGTTTTTTCATCTTTAGAAGAAATTATTGTAGATTCCAGATTGACACTTTCTTTATCAATCTCCTCAAACCTGCTATCCAAAGCTGCTGCTCGCAAAAATGATTGCTCAAGATTTGCACGAGCTGAATCAAGGTCAGCCTTTACATTTGAGAAATTCTCTTGATGTTTACTTACATCGTTCTGACTTTTAACTCTGTCTTGTTCAAGATCTTTTAGAGTTTTTCTAGTTAAATGTAAATTTTCTTGGATCTTCTCCTTTTCTTGTGTTTGTTTCTCTATTAAATTTATGAGCTCTTTTATTTCTTCACCTCGGCTAATCATGCCAAGTTGATCATTTTCCAAACCATTAATACGAAGCCAGTCTGGTCCCAGCCATATTCCATCTGACGTTATGACAGATTCATGAGGTCGCAACGTTTTTCTTATAGACATTGCTTCATCTACAGAATCCGCAACCAAAACATTAGAAACTAGTTTAGCTGCAGCTGAACTACTAACGAACTGACTTAAGGTTTTCTTTTCTTTATCTGAACTAGGCTCATCGGAATTAACCTGATCAAGGAGCACAAGCTCAGAATCACTAATTTCAGCAAGACTCCCCATTAATGGCTCAATAGTATCAATGCAAATTGCATTTAAATAACCACCTAAGACTGTCTCAATAGCGCGTTCCCACCCAGGAGAGACCATCATGTTTTCAGCGAGCCGCGGTTTAGACTGCAAATCACGTGACACAAGCCATCGACCTAACTGTTCGGACTCTTTCCCTAAAGCTACTTCTTGCAAAGCCTCTAATGAGGCAAGTCGCCCTCTATTAGTATTCAACTTTCCACCGAGGACTTCTAAATTTTCAGATAAATTTCGATCCTGTTCCTGAAGGATACTAATTTCCTTCCAAACACTATCTAAGGTACTCTCGCTCTTTCGCTTAGCAAGTTGTGACACCTCTTCTTTTTTAATTAATGCGCTAAGATGGCTCTCCATCTCATCTATTTGAATCTCTGATCTCTCTTTTCTATTACTATCACGTTCGGACACTAATCTTTCGATCTGATTTTCAAGATGTTCAGCATTTGCAACATCAAGTTTCCTGGTACCTTCTAATCTTGCTAATTCATCACAAATTTCTTGGTATTTGATTCTCCAGTTTTCAGACCTATGCTCTGCTTCTTTAAGCAAGTTTTGTGCTTGCTCCTGACCTATGTAGGCCTGTTCTAATTCTGGGCTGAGTTCATGCAACAAACGATCAATTTCCTCTATCTGGCCTGTATCGCTATCTACATGCGTTTGCATCTCCTCTAACTGCTTTGCAGTAGCATCCAGATCCTGTATTTGACGGGTGTTAAGCTCTTTTCTATGCTGAATTGATTGTTCTATACGGGCAATCTCGGCACCAACTTTATAATACCTACCCTGAACTTCATTAAATTCATCATTTAGCTCTGAATGATCTACGCGTAATTCTTCAATTTTAGACTCTGTTGAACGCTGGTGCGCTAACGCGGCATCATAATCTTTCTGTTTTTCAGCGCAATGGTTTTCCTCTTCATCAATTTGTGCCTCAAACTCCAATATTCTTAAAACCAAAAGCTCAGCTTCAATTTTTCTCTGTTCAGATTTGAGGTCTTTATATCGTGAGGCTGCACGCGCTTGTCTTTGCAGGTGACCTAATTGCTTATCAACTTCTTCTCGCACATCACTGAGACGGGCAAGATTGTCTCGAGTATGTTTAATTCTATTTGCAGTTTCTCGTCGCCTTTCTTTATATTTAGAGATACCCGCAGCTTCTTCTAAAAAGGCCCTCATATCATCTGGTTTGGCCTCAACCAATCGAGATATAGTGCCTTGTTCAATAATAGAGTAACCATGTGACCCTAGCCCTGTGCCGAGCAAAATTTGAGTAATATCCTTCCGTCTGCACCTACTATTATTTAGGTAGTATTGTGATGAACCATCTCTACTGACCACACGTCTAATAGCAACCTCTGAGTATCCAGCATAAGCCCCCCCTAAGGTGCCATCTGAATTATCAAAGGTGAGTTCGATGCTTGCTTGGCCAACTGGACTTCGTGCACTAGAACCATTGAATATGACGTCTACCATTGAATCACCACGCAAGGTCTTAGCTGAGCCTTCACCTAAAACCCATCGGATTGCATCAATAATATTGGATTTACCACAGCCATTAGGACCGACTATTCCCAGAAGATTTCTAGGAAAAGCAATAGTCGTTGAATCAACGAACGATTTAAAGCCCGAAAGCTTAATTTTACTCAGACGCATATGAATCTTTGATAGTCGAGCAAAAAGCAGGCCAAAGTTAGTAAATTACCTATATTTTAGACTATTAGAGCAAGCAAAACGAATGCTAATTACCCTAAAATTTATATAAAAATTGGTTAATTCAACCTCAAAAACACTTTCACTCCTCCGTTGTCTATGTATAATCGCCGGTTCGTCAAAACATGCTGTAAGAGATTATAACTATGCCCGTTAGAAAGGCAGCCAATAAAAAGAAAAAAAAGAGCTCAAAAAAAGTTGCTCAATCAAAAGCAAAGAGCTTGTCTGCAAGAAAAAAGCCAATTAAGAAAAAAGCTCCAAGTAAAGCAGCTAAGTCAAAGAAAAAGTCTAGTAATAAAAAAACAAGATCAGGAGCCAAAAAAACGGCCTTAAAGAAATCCAAAGTATCAAAAAAGAAAACTAAGACAAAAAAATCTTTGAAAAAGAAGTCTCAACATAAAAGAAAAGCTACTTCCTCTGGCAAAACAAATAAAAAGCTTTCCAAGAGACCTGGGAAACGTAGTTCAAGTAAGCCTAAAACTAACCTTTTGACCGGACCCATTCGCGGATTTAAGCACTATAAGCCAAAAAGAGGCGAAGCTTATATGAGCAACGCTCAGCTTAAACATTTCAAAATTCTATTACAAGCTTGGAAACAAGAGCTTATAAATGAAGTAGATCGTACTGTTCTTCATATGAAAGATGATGCGGCAAATTTTCCTGATCCAAATGATAGAGCTACTCAAGAATCTGAGTTTGGCCTTGAGTTAAGAACACGTGACCGTGAAAGAAAACTACTTCGAAAAATTAATTCTGCACTGCTTCGTATAGAAGAGGGCAACTACGGGTACTGCGAAGAAACTGGTGATGAAATCGGACTTAGAAGACTTGAAGCACGCCCCGTAGCTACATTATGTGTTGAGGCACAAGAACGTCGAGAACTTGCAGAACGTCAATTTCGTGACCGAGATGATCGTTATCGGTAATGCCTCTGAAATTCCCAATTTAGTTTTTATACATAAATCATGACCTACATTGGTCGATTTGCACCATCTCCAACAGGATCTCTTCATATTGGCTCGTTGGTTACAGCTGTAGGTAGCTACATTCATGCTAAGCAATTTGGTGGTAAATGGGTTTTGCGGATTGAAGATATTGATCAGATTCGAACTGCTCCTGGGGCTACAGATAGCATTTTAAAAACTCTTGATGCATACCAATTAGAATGGGATGGAGAAATTAGATATCAGAGCCCAGAGACTAAGCATTATATTAAAGTTGCTGAGAAACTCATTTTACAAGGCCTTGCATTCAAATGTTCATGTAGCCGAAAAAAACTTAAAATGGTCAACAATGATAGCAATGCTATAGGTATACGCTGTCAAAGCAATTGTTGGACAGAAGAAAACCAGTTAGGCCCTACATCTATACGAGTAATTGCTGACTCAAGCAACATTAACTTTGTGGATTATCTCCAAGGGATTCAGAAATGCAATCTATTTAATTGCATGGGGGATTATGTAATTGTTAGGAGAGACTCAGTACCATCCTATCATTTAGCAACGGTATTAAGTGATGATTTGCAAGGAATTACGACTATAGTACGTGGAATAGATCTCCTAGAACTTACTGCCATACATATCCATCTTCAGCAAATATTACGATTACAAACACCTAATTACTTACATTTGCCTGTAATCGTTAATTCCAAGGGTCAAAAACTATCAAAGCAAACAGGGGCGGCCCCAGTAGATAATACTGATACCACAAATATTGCTGTTAAAGTTTTAAATTATCTTGGTTTGCAAGCTCCAAAAGAACTTATTGGGTCACAACCAAAAGAACTTTGGAACTGGGCAATAAAAAACTGGGATCCGAAAATCCTTAACAACAAGAAGCAATTAAAAATAGATACTCTCTAGAACCAAAATGTGAATTCTTCTGAGAATATAATTTACTCAGAATCAGATTCGAGTTCACGCATGCTTAGTCGAATTCGGCCCTGACGATCTACCTCGAGTACCTTCACATTTATAACATCTCCTTCAGCAAGTTTGTCACTGACTTTTTCAACTCGCTCATTAGAAATTTGTGAAATATGAACTAGACCATCCTTACCAGGCAAAATAGATACAAAAGCTCCAAAATCCATTAAACGAACGACTTTCCCTTCATATATTTTACCTACTTCTACTTCAGCCGTAATCAATTCAATGCGTGACTGCGCCTCCCTACCAGACGATCCGTCTACGGAAGCAATACGCACAGTTCCATCGTTATCAATATCAATAGTGGCACCGGTTTCTTCTGTCATCGCACGTATAACTGCACCACCCTTACCAATAACATCCCGTATCTTTTCCGGATCTATTTTTAGGGTGATAATGCTTGGCGCCCAGTCAGACATCTCCGACCTTGGAGTATCTATAACTTTACCCATCTCTCCCAATATATGAATACGCCCATCACGTGCCTGGGATAGAGCGTCTTTCATTATTTCTTTTGTGATCCCATCAATCTTAATATCCATCTGTAAGGCTGTAATCCCTTCTAAAGTTCCTGCTACTTTGAAGTCCATATCGCCTAAGTGATCTTCGTCACCCAATATATCGGTTAGCACAACATGCTTTTCATCACCTTTTATTAACCCCATTGCAACACCAGCTACTGGTGCTATTAAAGGCACTCCAGCATCCATCAATGAAAGACTTGTCCCGCATACACTAGCCATTGAACTAGACCCATTGGACTCAGTAATTTCAGATACAACACGTATAACATACGGAAATTCTTCCATATCAGGCATTACCGCCTCAATTCCTCGACGCGCAAGACGTCCATGACCGATTTCTCGTCTCTTAGGTCCACTCATAAAACCAGTTTCACCAACACAATATGGTGGAAAATTATAATGAAGCATAAAAGGATCTTTGCGCTCTCCTTCTAATGCATCAATAATTTGTGCATCACGCCCAGTCCCCAAAGTTGTTACTACAAGCGCTTGAGTCTCTCCTCTAGTAAAAACAGCAGATCCATGAGTTCTAGGTAGCACACCAACCTGAACATCTATGGGCCTTACAGTCTGATTATCCCGGCCATCTATCCTTTTCTCTCCAGCTAAAATTCGTCCACGGACTATCTCTTTTTCTAGCCTAGAAAATTCTGTGTCTAATTGTGCTTCATTCCACTTAGAATCATCATTACCTGCTAAACTTGCTACAAGCTCTCTTTTTGCATTGCTAAGCTTCTCATAACGGCTCTGTTTTTCAGGAATGCTATATGCATCGGTAATACTAGAGCCGACAGCTGTGGCAACAGAGTCGATTAACTCATTATCTTGCTCAGGAGGAGTCCACTCTACTGTGGACTTACCTACTTCTTCCGCTAAACCCTCTATTGCTTCAATAGTTACTTGCATTTGTTCATGACCAAACATGACCGCACCAAGCATAACCTCTTCTGATAATACTTGAGCCTCTGACTCAACCATTAATACGGCATTTTTTGTGCCTGCAACAACCAAATCAAGCTGTGACTCTTCTAGAGCGGCCTGATCAGGGTTAAGCATATACTGACCATCTTTATAGCCAACTCTAGCCGCACCTATTGGACCAAGAAATGGCAATCCTGAAATTGCAAGTGAAGCAGAAGCTCCTATAAGTGATGGTATATCCGGATTGATATTTGGATTTAAGGATAAGACCGTAGCAATAACTTGAACTTCATTACAAAACCCTTTTGGGAATAAAGGACGAATTGGTCTATCTATAAGTCTCGAAGTAAGAGTTTCTTTTTCGCTTGGCCGACCTTCTCTTTTGAAAAATCCACCGGGTATTTTACCCGCTGCATACGTTTTCTCTTGGTAATTTACTGTAAGAGGAAAAAAATCACGGCCTTCAGCTTGACCTTTCTCTCCTACCGCAGTTACTAGCACGACAGTATCAGCCATGGTTACAAGTACAGAACCATCAGCTTGTCTTGCCAGTACGCCAGTCTCAATGGTCACCTCATGGTCACCGTACAAAAATGTTCTACTAAGTTTCACTATTGCTTTCCTATCTATCTCTTTATCGTTTGTATTGTTTAAATGCGTAAAAACAATCAGAGCCGTAAAACGGCTCTGATTAAGATCATATTGGGACTCATCGCCTCAATCCAAGGCGTTTGATAAGTTCTTGATAACGGTTTCCATCAGTTTCTTTTAGATAATCTAAAAGTTTCCGCCGTTTATTAACCATTCTAAGTACCCCCCGCCGAGAATGGTGATCCTTTTTATGTCCTGTAAAGTGTTCGGTTAACTGATTTATTCTTGCCGACAATAATGCAACTTGAACCTCAGTAGATCCAGTATCACTAGAGTTTTGACCGTATTCAGCAATTATCTGAGTCTTATCATCAACACTTAAAGACATTCTTTTTACTCCACGCTACCCCTACAGCAGCACCTATTTACTAATCACTTGTTGTCGAAAGCCGGCTATTGTACTAGTGCAATCCTTTCAATTCCATGGAATTTTTTATATCTATCAACCCGTACAACTAAAAATACGGCGTGGAATCAACTGCCCTTTTGAACGAATCTCTCCCATCCCTATAAATTCGTTCTTAGAAGAATAAACTCTCACCCATGATTTTTTATAACTTAAGCCAACTTTAATACTCTGACCTTGGCAAAATTGCTTACAGCAGTTTTTATCTATTTGCACTGATGACCAAGAAGTAAGAGCGCTATCAACAGGGCACAATAAAGAATCTAATGACTCAGTTCCAAGCTTGGAACACTCTTCAATGCATTCCATTTTGATCATTTGATCCTCAGAGAATGGCGCCACCACTAATCGTCTCAATTTAGTCACAAACCCAACTGTACCCAAAGCTTTAGATATATCCTCTATAAGAGTTCTTATGTAAGTGCCTTTAGAACAATGAACCTCAATTGTGAATTTGGTTTGGGTTAAATCCTTTAGTTGAATATCATATATAGTTACTTCCCTGGAGACTCGATCTACTTCAGTACCCTCTCGGGCTAACTCATATAGCCTTCTTCCTTTATACCTCAAAGCAGAATACATAGGCGGAATTTGTTCAATATGTCCAATAAAAGAATCTAAAACATCTTTTACATTCGCTGTATGAAGGGTCACATTATCGTTAACCTGGATTACTTTTCCCTCTGCATCTCCAGATTCTGTTGCAATACCAATCTCTCCGGTCACCAAATAACGTTTATCCGCATCTAATAGGAATGAAGATACTTTTGTTCCCGAACCAAAACAAATTGGCAACATTCCTGTTGCCAATGGATCAAGGCTACCAGTATGTCCTGCTTTAGCAGCATGAAATAGCCATTTTACTTTCTGCAAAGCAGAATTTGATGTCAATCCCAGTGGTTTATCGAGCAAAAGAATTCCATTGATATCGCGTCGTTTTTTTAGATTCGACTTTGATTTCATAGAATATCATTATCTATTGAAGATACAGAATGTGAATCATCATCAATAAGCTGATTTGATGTTTTTTTAGTTTTATCTAGAAGTTGAGTTAACTTAAAGCCATGTTTTGTTGCTTTATCTTCATAAAAACGTAACTCGGGGATATGTCGCAAAAAAAGAAGCTCACCAGCTCTAGATCTTAAATAACCGCGAGCTTTTTCCAAAGCCACTATTATTGGGTCTAGATCGGAATCTGGGACTAACGTACTAAAAAATACCTTTGCAACTCCAATATCCCCACTCAGCTCAACCTGGCTAACGCTCACTTGCTGAAGCCTCGGATCTTTTATATCGTCACGCAGAATATCATTCAGCACACGTCGTAACTCATTAGCAACACGCAATTTACGTGGGTATTCGCGAGGCATAAATTATATTGTGCGAGGAATTTCTTTCCTCTCATAGCACTCTATCTGATCGCCACTCTTAACATCGTTATAATTTTTCACACCAATACCACATTCAGTTCCAGCACGAACTTCATTTACATCATCTTTAAAACGACGAAGAGACTCTAGCTCACCTTCATATATAACGACGCTATCTCTTAACACTCTTATGGGATTACTACGGCGAACAAACCCATCCACTACCATGCAACCTGCCACTTGCCCAAATTTTGGAGAGCGAAAAACTTCCCTGACTTCAGCAAGCCCCACAATTTGCTCCCTCACTTCTGGTGCCAGCAGTCCGCTTAAAGCGCTCTTAACATCATCAATAGCTTCATAAATAATGCTGTAATAACGAAGATCTACTCCTGTCTCCTTCACAGCCTCCCGTGCAGATGCATCTGCACGCACGTTGAAACCAATAATAATTGCATTAGAAGCCGCAGCTAGCTGAACATCTGATTCAATTACTGCACCTACACCGTGGGAAATAACTACAATGTTTACCTCCTCATTGCCAAGCTTCTCAATTGACTCCTTAATTGCTTCAGCGCTGCCATGCACATCTGCCTTTATAATTAATTGCAAGCTAGCAATCTCGCCATCATTCATTTGAGAGAAGACATCATCAAGCTTAGTAGTCTGCTGCTGAGCAAGCTTCACATCACGATCTTTGGATTGACGTAGTTCAGCGATCTCCCTAGCCCGACGCTCGTCTTCTACAACCAATAAATTATCACCAGCGATTGGGACGCCCGAAAGACCCACAATCACAGCGGGTTGAGAAGGGCCTGCACTCTCAATAGCATCTCCAGATTCATTATACATTGCACGTACTCGACCATATTCTTGACCTGCTAGTACTGTATCACCATGGCTAAGGCATCCCTGATTTATTAAAACTGTAGCGATAGCACCTTTCCCTCTTTCAAGACTTGACTCAATGACTACACCCTTTGCAGGCCCTGTTGCAATTGCCTTTAACTCTAACAATTCAGCTTGAAGAATAAGAGCATCAAGAAGTTGATCAATACCCTCCCCAGTCTTAGCAGAGATGTTAACAAACAGGTTCTCACCTCCCCATTCCTCTGGTATGACCTCATGCTGTGATAATTCATTCCTTACACGATCTGGATCTGCATCCTCTCTGTCTATTTTATTTACAGCAACGACTAAAGGAACAGCCGCAGCTTTTGCGTGCTGAATAGCCTCTTCAGTTTGTGGCATAACACCATCATCTGCGGCAACTACTAAAACCACTATATCTGTTATTTCTGCCCCACGCGCTCTCATTGCTGTAAATGCTGCATGACCAGGTGTATCAAGAAAACTGACCTGACCCTTTTCTGTTTGAACCGAATACGCCCCAATGTGCTGCGTTATTCCACCCGCCTCACCAGCCGCAACTCGAGATTTTCTAATATAATCCAACAAAGAAGTCTTTCCATGATCAACATGACCCATAACAGTTATAATAGGCCATCGTGGGGAGAGATCTTTCTCATCGTGATCATCAATTATTGAATCTAATAGCTGCTCTTCGAGTTCACCTTCATTTGTAATCTTTGCTGTATGACCAAGCTCTTCAATCACTAAAATTGCAGTATCCTGATCAATAACCTGGTTTATGGTCACCATCATTCCCATATTCATCAATGACCGAATAACCTCACTAGATTTAACAGCCATGCGTTGAGAAAGTTCTCCAACAGTGATTGTGTCAGATATTTCAACATCCCTCACAACTGGCTCTGTTGGCTTTTCAAAGCCATGCTGCGCTTCAACATTTACTTGAACAGGGCGCCTTCGAGCTTTCTTTTTACGCCTTCTGCCAGTAGAACCCTTAGCAACATGGAGCGTATGATCAGAAGACTCATCTTTCGCATTTCGAGCTGCTAACTCTTTGTCGAGCCTAGCCTGACCGTCACGTTCCTTTTGTTCTTCTTCTTTAGCTCTACGCAACTCTTCTTCTTGTTTGCGTGCTTGCCGTTCAAGTTTAAGTCTATCTTCTTCAGCTTTGGCTTTACGTTCTTCTTCTTTCTTTCTCTCTACTTCTGCCTTAGCATCAGCCTCTTCCGCAAGCTTTTTCTCCTCCTCAATTCGCAATGCTTCAGCTAGAACCTTATCTTCTTCAGCCTGTCTCTCTGCATCTATTTTATTTTGTTGCTGTTTTGCTTCTTCCTCAAGAACATTTCTTTTTACATATGTTCGCTTTCTTCTAACTTCAACGTTTACCGTACGTGCACGCCCCTGAGAACTAGCAAGCCTTAACTCACTTTGGGTTTTACGTTTTAAAGTAATTTTCTTCGGAGCTGATTCACCGGGATCATTTTTTCCATGTGAGCGCCTCAAATGAGTTAGCAGTTCAAGTTTAGCTTCTTCGCTTATAGTGCCGCTTTCACCACCAACATCTATACCTGCTTCATTAAGCTGAGCAAGTAATTTCTCTACAGACACACTCAAAGTCGCAGCGAATTCTGTAACCGTTACATCAGACATGTAAAACCCCTCATGCCTGCTCCTCTTCCTCAAACCAATGAGCTCTTGCTGCCATAATTAAATCTGCTGCTTTCTCAGGCTCTAATATCTCAATATCTTCTATATCACTAACTGCTTGTTCAGCTAAATCCTCACGCGTAACGACCCCACGACTAGCAAGCTGATACGCAAGATCTTTACTCATTCCTTCCAAACTAAGAAGATCTTCAGCTGGATTAGAATCACCCAAAACTTCTTCAGTGGCAATTGCTTGTGTAATTAGCACATCTCTAGCCCTAGCTCGCAATTCTTCTACAATATCCTCATCAAATTCCTCTATTCCCAGCAATTCATTTGCCGGAACATACGCAACCTCTTCTAATGAAGAAAAGCCTTCTTGAACTAAGATTGATGCAACATCATCATCAACATCCAAATCTCGCATAAAATTCTCAACGACCTCATGGGCTTCTTTTTCACTTTTCTCAACCGCATCATTTTCGGTCATGACATTAAGCTCCCAGCCAGTTAATTCGCATGCAAGACGAATATTCTGACCTCCACGACCAATGGCTTGAGACAACTTCTCTTCATCAACAGCGACATCCATACTATGGCTATCTTCATCTACCACTATGCTAATAACGTCTGCAGGAGACATCGCATTTATTACGTATTGAGCTGCATTCTCATCGTGCAAAATGATGTCAACTCTTTCCCCTGCAAGTTCATTAGATACTGCTTGAACTCGTGACCCACGCATACCCACACATGCACCTACTGGATCGATTCGATTATCATTACTCTTTACAGCTATCTTTGCGCGCAAACCAGGATCTCGTGCTGCGCCAATAATCTCAATAAGCCCTTGACCAACTTCTGGAACTTCAACTGTGAAAAGCTCGACTAAAAACTCAGGCGATGTGCGAGTTAAAAATAGCTGAGGCCCTCTTTGCTCGGCACGCACTTCCTTTAACATTCCCTTGACCCTATCCTGAGGCTTTAAGGGCTCTCGCGGAATAAGTTCTTCTCTTGACAAAAATCCTTCTGCATTATTTCCCAAATCAATATATACACCATGACGATCTAAACGCTTAACAATCCCTGACACTAACTCTCCTTCACGATCTTGATATTCCTCAACGACTTGTTTGCGTTCTGCTTCACGTACTTTTTGAACTATCACCTGCTTAGCGGTTTGAGCTGCAATACGGCCAAACTCCACTGAAATCATGGGCTCTTCAACATAATCACCTGGCTCTGCGTCAGAATTCACATCAACTGCATCTTGTAATCTTAGCTCTTTGTCAGGATCTTCTAATTCAGTAGAGTCATCTGCAAAAACCATCCAACGACGAAATGTTTCGTACTCTCCGCTATCTCGGTCTATTTGGACCCTAACGTCAATATCCTCTCCATGCTTTTTTCGTGTCGCCGACGCAAGTGCGGCCTCAATTGCCTCGAAAATAACTTCTTTTTCAACGCCTTTCTCATTAGAAACAGCATCGGCAACCATAAGAATCTCTTTATTCATAAACTATTTAACCCACACTTTTTAATCAGTCATCAGGAATCAATTTTGCCAAATCAATTTCAGACGGATTAAGATTTAATATCTGCCCATCAACTCTAATGAGTACTGACTCCTTTTGTACTCCGTCTATAAAACCTCTGAATTTACGCATTCCATTTAATGCATTTTTTAACCTTACTCTAACTTCTTGACCACGAAACTGCTCAAAATGTCCTATAGTCCTAAGTCGCCTGTCTGTTCCTGGTGAAGATATTTCTAAGACATAATGACCAGGAATTGGATCTTCAACATCCAAAAAATCACTAAGCTGCCTGCTAACTAATTCACAATCATCAAGCCCAATACCATCACTCCCATCAATAAAAACCCTTAATAAACCACGACCACCAGTGTGTAAATCAAGATCTATCAATTCATAACCAAGTGCTTCTACTGTTGGCTCTAATAAGCAAAATAAACGGCCTTTCTCATCCAAAGCAGTCACTATGCGACTCGAATGTACAAAAAATGGGCCTACGGCCCATTATTCTCACTCTTCGTCCTCCATTCTTTCTAGACTCAATAAAAACAGACATAAATAAAAAGCCCCATAAGGGGCCTTCAAAACCTAAAGCCTTTTCTTGAAAGATAAGCTTAAGACCATGTTTTTAATGAGCTTAAAGCAAAGGTGAAAAGCGCTCTCTCAACTAACCGACCTCATTGTACCTAAAAACCATCACAAGGAATAGGCACTGCCAAAATAGATCAAAAATCAGCACACAAGCACATTTATAAGAAAATTTTAACAGCCTAGACTTGCCATATCACAAAGCAGTAGTAGAAACTATTTATGTTTATTTCCTAAGCACCCATAAAGATGCCAAATCAACCTAGCTGCTACTGCTCTATAAGGCGACCATAATTCGCCAGTATTATGTAGAAAAGAAGAATTTGATTGGGGAAATAGTCTTTCAATACCTTTGCGAAGAGCAAGATCTCCAATAGGCCAAACATCGATCCTTTTCAAAGCAGCCATAAGATAAACTGCTGAAGTCCATGGGCCAATACCAGGTTGTGCGCATAAGACAGAAATAACCTCGGAATCAGATAAACTATTCAGTCCTCTAATAGACAATCTTCTCTCTAAAACTGATTGAGCTAATTGACAACTATAATAAGCCTTTTGTTTAGTTAGGCCCAGTTTGCGTAGTTTTATTTCTCCCGCTTTATCAATGGTGCGTGCTGAGATTCGCACTAAATCAGTTTTCACTCTACGATGAATAACGTAAGCAGCAGAATTAGATATTTGTTGAGATAATATAATTCTAAAAAGCGTCTCAAAACCAGGAGATCGTGCCCAAAACCGAGGAATTCCCCATTCTTGGACCAGTTGATTTAGTTCAATATGTTTTTTAGTTAATAAATTTATATATAAAGGAAAGCTCTTTGATGTTAAAGGCCCTAAATTATTACTAATCTCCACCAGCTAATCAGACGAATTAACAAAATTGTGTTTATCTAACAAGGCTTCAAGTGCCTCCAACCAGTGTATATAGTAATCAGCATTAAGAACATCCTCTTCTTCTTGACTATTTATTTTATCTATTAGGCAAGCCTTAAAATCATTCCACTCATACTGGCCAATATCACAAAGAGCTACACCAAGCGCAAAAACTCGTCGTTCCCAATCATCATTAAAAACCAATTCTCCGCTAGAGCGGGGCAAAGCCTTTGAACCAGACATATAAGCAATACTTTCTTGAACTTTATGTTTCACTAAAAAAAGGATCCTTTGCTTTTGCAACTCCGATCATAGCTTCCCTAGTAACAAGCTTTACCAGATCTTCTTCACAGAACTTTTCTGTTTTTAAAGGTCTTTCTGGTAACACTAGATAACGGACCTCAGCACTGCTATCCCAAACACGAACCTCAACTGAATCACAAAGATTTAATCCAAATTCCTTAAGTACATCTCTTGGGTGAATGACAATTCTAGATCTATATGCAGGATCCTTATACCAACCAGGAGGCAGCCCAAGTACAGGCCATGGGTAACAAGAACACAATGAGCATACAACAACATTGTGAATAATAGGTGTATTTTCGAGCACTACCATATGCTCACCTTGTAGCCCCCCAAAACCCATTTCTTTTATTGCTTTAGTAGCATCATCTAATAAGCGTTTTTTATAAGATGGATCACACCAAGCACGCGCTATAACCTTAGCACCATTTAAGGGGCCTAAATCATTCTCATATATGTTAGCAACACTTTCTAACAAGTCTTTTGAAACTATTCCCTTTTGAATTAAAAATTTTTCTAATTTCTCTACCCTTTTTGTTAGCCCTGCAATTTCCTGTTCAGACCTTTCTTTAATTAACACAGTATCCTGGTCATGTTTATGAAAATGATCAGACATCTAGTGGCTCCAAATAATCTTCCCATAAGTCTATATACAAATTATCTGTGGGATATTTTTCTGCGCCCCAAAGTTCTTTTGCTGTAAAACGTACTGAATATAAAGGTTGGGGATTTTCCCCTTCACCATGAGCAGCAGTATCCGGAAAAGAATGAGTTCCATGCACTCTATCTATAAAACCACATCTACCACGCACATACCGTGCTAATCTAGTATGACCGGATGGGTTGATGTTTTTTGTGCGTATTCTGTCACCTACAGAAAATATTGGTGTCTGCCTACCTTCAGTTCGATCGGAGGGTCGCCCATTATAAATAGCATGCTCAAGCTCCTTAAAGTCAATAGACTCATATTCAGGCTCTGTACTTTGATACTGATTAATAGCTGTTAATTCATTTAGTGAAAGCTCTAATCTAATTAACCATCGCTCATAATAACTAGACTTCAGGTAATCAATTGACCCTATCTTCTCTAAAACATGTCTTCTTTTATCCAAGGGACCGAAAAGTGAAGAAGTGGCGACAGTTATTGCTAGAACCTTTTGTTCCCACTCATGATGGAAAACTGGCTCATCTTCATCATATTTAACTTGACCAAAACAGGTAAGCCCCCCCATATCATGAATGCTATTCATTCTTAATAAATCAGAGTTCTTGGGTCTCTAAATATGACTGCTCTGAGATTGCTTGCCAGCCACGAGATAATTCCATAAATTCTCGATATGAATCCCAAACCTTGGCAACTTGAGGGTCATTCTCGGCCAGTTCTTCAACCACCTCAAAGGTTAACCTCTTAAGCTCGATCAGTAATGACTGCGGATATTCACGTAATTCAACACCGCCATCATCAATGAGTTCTTGCAATGCATAAGCATTACGGGCCATGAACTCAGATGTCATATCAACTACAGCTGCTTGGCAAGCAACACGAATAATTGCTTGCAGGTCAGCGGGCAAAGAGTCCCATGCCTCTTTATTAACTATGCACTCGATTGCTGGTCCAGGCTCTTGCCAACCAGGATAGTAATAATATTGCGCTGCTTGCTGTAATCCCATAGCTTGATCGTTATAGGGACTTACCCATTCAGCGGCATCGATTGCACCAGTTTGAAGCGCTGTAAATATCTCTGAATTAGGCATATTTACAGGTATTGCGCCAGCCCGACGCAAAACTTCTCCAGCGAGCCCAGGCATTCTAATTTTTAGACCCTGAAGATCGTCGATTGTATTGATAGACTTATTAAACCACCCCCCCATCTGCACCCCTGTATTCCCAACAGGGAAGGGTACTAAATTAAATGGCTCATAAAACTCTCTCCACAAATCCATACCACCCCCATAGTAAAGCCATGCATTATGCTCATGTGCTGTCATACCAAATGGAAGAGTTGTGAAAAATTGTGCTGCTTGGCTCTTTCCAAGCCAATAATACGAGGGGCTATGCCCTATTTCTGCAGCTCCCAAAGATACTGCATCAAATACCTCAAATGCAGGTACTAATTCACCCGAGCCGTAGACCGTGATATTAAGTCTTCCACCGCTCAACTCATTTATATATTTAACAACAGTATTAACACCAGTCCCAAGACCTGGAAAATTTTTTGGCCAGGTAGTAACCATACGCCAAGAAAATTGCTCCTGAGAACCTGTATCAGCCAAATACACATTAGGCTGAGGCGTAGGTGTGCATGCTGCCAAAGCAGTTCCACCACCTAAACCACCTAAAAATTCACGTCGTTTCAACCATCACACCCCTGATATACATCTTAGTAAAGCTTATTTCTATCTTCTGCTATTGCTAATTGCTCATATTGATCTGGCGCAATAGACAAACCTGCATGAGCTATGACCGCTTCACCAATATCTGCTATTCCTGCGTGGCCCGGCCAATGCTCTGGCTCCCAAATTTTTGATCTCACTACGCACTTAGGGCAATGCATAAATACCTCATCAATTTCAATAAGTGTTGCAAAATCTGGTACTTGGTTATTTATAGCCATACTTTCTCTCAAAGACTTGTCACGCACAATTTTTGCTCTACCATTTACTCGCAATGTTTCCCCTTTACCTGGAACTAAAAAGATTAGTCCGACTTGAGGATTATCAAGCAAATTACGAAAAGTATCTGCTCTTCTATTTCCCGGTCTTTCAGGTATTGCAATGTGCTTTTCGTCAAGAACCCGAACAAAGCCCTTAGGGTCACCTTTTGGAGAGACATCAAGCTCACCTTGGGAATTAGCTGATGCAATGATGACAAAGCTAGACTTAGCGATAAATGCTGTACATATATTATCTAACTTATCGATAGATTTATTCAATACGGTAGTAGTAGCTTCTCCCATTATTGCTCTTAATTGATCTTCAGTTTTTATAACTTCTTTAAACTCAGAAAAATCAAACTTGCTAATAGCCATCATCAATCACCATAAATACATCCAGCTAAAAAATCACTAGTTTTTATTAATTAAATTCACCCAGAATTGACCCATCATTAAGTTTTGCACCAATAAACAATCCAGCTCTTGCGCCATCACGCATAGGGTAAGCTTGGAGTATTACTTGATGACCGGGCTTAAATGTATTTGGTCTCCACCCAGATCGAAATAGCCTATTTGGCACTCCTCCTTCAATACTCCATTCTTCTGTTATACCTGTTTCAGAGATAACTAAAACTTGTATCCATATATGGGGGCTTGTCCACTGGAACTCTCTGACTATACCAACCAACTCTACAATCTGTTCACGATCAAACATGTTTCCTGAGTGATGTGCGATCGCTGTAGGATAAAAAAACTGCAGCAAAAGGATAGCCAAATATTGAGAAATTTTTCTATATTGCAAAGTTATCATCGGATTCAATTAACTCCTGAATCTAAAATATTACCTTGCGAATCCAAGGTTAATGTTCTTCCAGTTTCATCAATGGGATTACGATTATTTTCAACACATGCTACATCAAACATTCGAGCACCATCTTCTAGCTTACCGTAACGCTTTGTGACAACCCAAGACTCAGTCATTGCAGTGCTGTCTGTTATCTCAATTTGAGCTTCCATGGTACTAATATCGACCCTGCGAATCTCCGTCTTTATACGTGCATCAACACTTAAGACTAAGCCAGTACGATCAATTATTGCGTCACCCTTACCCTTTATGCCTATAGTTTCAAAAACTAAAGTATCACCTTCCCAATATCCCACTGATTCACCGCTATATGTCGGCCAGATTTCATCTTCTGGAGGGTGACTACGTCCATCTGTATAAATTCTTGCAATACTTGGTCCATCTTCGGTAAGAATCCATACTTGCTCAGGTCGCACAACAAATTCTATTGCGCCTGGTACATTTAACATGCGCGGATAACCCGCTGGAGTACCACAAATCGATAATGGGTCAGGAAAACGTCCTAAACTCACTTGTTCCATATTATCTTCATAAATGGCCTCCCATTCTTCGTTATACGGTGGAAATTCTCTTACACCAGCTGACCCAGCCCGACCGCCTTCAGGCTGTACACTAGAGGCATCAAACACAGTCGATCCATTCATTTGCCAAACACCACTCCAGTCAGGTAATTGTTCATAAGATACTAATGATTGCGCCATACATAACTTAGAAAAAAACCATAAGAACAAACCCTGTTTACATTTATAAATAATTGACCGAATAACAGACAAATGAACTATATGAAGACAAAGCTTATAATTAAAAAACAATATATTTTTATATTTCAGCATCTTATGTAATTATTCTAATTCTCTGCCTCAATAGTACAATTGTATTCTCCAACTTCAGCATCTGGATACCAAACCCAATGTTTAGAGAAACTTACTGGCTCGACCAGATTCACAGGATCAACAATAGTTATTTCATAATCTAGCCTGTCTCCTTGAGCACTTACGCTAAATTTCTCGACTACTTCAGCAGACAAGCTTAAAGGAATCCCCTGGCCATCGAGATGCCCCCAACTAATATGAGTAGTGGTAACAATCAGATTGTACTCGTCCTCCCAAACACCAACTGAATAACCAAGTATAGAAGGCTCTACTTCACCCGGATCAGATGTATCTATATGTATAGTTCGACGAGTGTCATACTCCTCGTTATGCCAAATGATATTAGAGCCATCTCTGTACATCTCAAAGGGATAAGGAGCCTCCATAATCAATGGCATGCCTTTAGGCGTGCAATTTTGCAGAGGATTATCTCTGTCCCGCACATATGAGTCCTGTGCCTGGAGTGCATCAGAAGTTAGATTAGCCCGTCCCTCAGTTGTTTTTCCAATGTTACGGGGCATTAGCATTGGAATGTTATCGGGCGTACTCCAAATACGAAAAATTCCAAGTTCGGGTGCTGTAATCGACCCAATACTACGCCGACGACTAGCGGACATCTCTATTGTTTGATCTGTCCAAATAGATGTTGCATTTCTGTCTAAAAACACTTCGTAACCGTTAGCTGTCAAAAGATTTGTAAAATAAAGATCATTATCATCAAAACGTGAAAGGTATCCCGCCACCCGAACAATATCTCCAACCTGGACAAAAGAAGGGTCAATTTGCCATCTGCGCATATTGCTAACAGCTGTAGTAGCCATTCTCCAGTTCTCTATAGCTCCATTGTCGGCAATTCGGCGAATTCCAATTTGAGAATGCGGGTTTCTTATTAATACCTCGGTAACCTCACCTTCAACCTCAATTAAATCATCCATGTTATACCTTGCACCGACTGCATGATGAGCGCTTGCAGAAGTTGAGATACTCAATACGAGAATTAATCCGGCAATCCTGATAAGCATATAATTCTCCACCCAATATAGGTTCTCTTTGAATAAGTTTAACAAATCATCTAACTTTCTCTTGCTTAATTATTAAAATACTAATTAATTAAACTTTTTGCAGACAAAAACAGACTTGACCTTAGTTTCCATTGTGACTATTTTCGATATTACTGTGACATATATTAGCGAGTTTTATTGTTTCATAAGGTTCATTAATGAATATTAGATTTCTAAATATACCTAGGCCTGTATACATAACCCTTATGTTTGGCTTTTCTTTTAATTCTGTTGTTGCACATCATGGTTTTACTAACCACTTTGACCCAAACCAAGAATCCTCAATTGAGGGAACCGTTACTCAGTATGAATTTAGAAATCCTCATGTGCTTATTTATATAGATGTTACTAATCAGAACGGGGAAATAGAAAGATGGTTAATAGAAAGCGCTGCAGTGACAACATTTTACAGAGAAGGTGGGCTGTCCCATGACTCATTAAAACCTGGTGATTTTATAAAGGTTAGGGGTCATCCATCTAGACATGGTGAACCAGAAATGCGACTAAACTGGATACTCTTCCCTAATGGCTATGAAATGCAAAGAGGAAGTCCTGTTCTAGAAGTACCATTCTTATAGTTTTGGCAAGAATAATCGTGAACTATTATCTGTTTCAAAAGAAATTTTTAGTAATTTTACTTTTTTCAATATCTATATTCAGCGTTAAATACACTCAAGCTGAAGGTAATATAGAAGGAATATGGAGACCACAACGCGATATTAGCCAGATTCTTCCCGTTAATCCGCCATTTACGCTCGCAGGAAGGACTGCTCAAGATGAATTTGATATTGCTAATGACCCATATCTAAGATGTATCGTTTATATGCCACGTGCAATGATAGCGTGGGCTCCAACTAGCATAGAGATAATTCAATCAGAAGAACGCATATGGATACTATTCGAGGCATACCACCAAGTCCGAAGAATTTTTATGGATGGTCGTAATGTACCAACTGAGGTTGGTTCAACATGGATGGGTCATTCTAATGGGCAATGGGAAGATGAAACCCTAGTGGTTAAAACATATGGTTTGCGCGGCGTCAGCTACTTTTGGGAAGGCTTACCGCTTAGCGAATCAACTGAAATTATTGAAAAATTTACGCGCCTGGATGATAAAACGCTTCAGATAGAAATGACAATTACAGACCCAATACACTATAACGAGCCTTGGCACACAACACATATCTGGGGTCTATCTCCTGATGCACATTTTTATGAATATGAATGTGATCAGGTACCTAAGTAAAAATGTTTAGGGCGAGATAATTAAATTTAAGGATTTTTCTGCATGAAGAGATCAATACATTTCATAACTTTAACAATTTTTGCTTATTTTTATACAAGTGTGCCTCTAATTGCTCAATCTATTGAACACACAGATGATTGGCCTAACTGGGCTTATGGACTATTAGGCCCACTAACCGAAGGAGATAGAACAGCACCACCCTGCCCTCCAGATGCTAGACCTATCGAATGCGGATATGTTGGTACGCCAGTTCCAGATGACGGAATTAAGAGAACACTTCCAGATACAAATTTAACATTTACTCGTAATGAGGCTTATTTTGGTTATGGTCCAGCTGACTGGTATCCAAACGACCATCCAGTAATGCCAGACGTGGTTGCTTATGGAAAAGAGTCCGAAGGTGTACAAGCATGCGCCCTTTGTCATTATCCGAATGGCCAAGGAAAAATGGAAAATGGTCATGTCTCAGGATTACCGAGAGATTATATTTTGCAACAACTAGATGCATTTATTAGCGGTAAAAGAAGCAGTGCAGATATTCGAAAAGCCAATACAAATGTTATGGCAAGAATTGCTAGTCGACTTAGTGACGAAGAAAAAATTGAAGTTGCTGACTATTATTCTTCGATGAGCTACAGACCAATGGTTGATGTAGTTGAAACAGACACTGTACCCCAGGTTCGCGCTACTTCAAATGGTCTTATGCTACCAATTCCTAACGCCCAAGAAATACCACTTGGGCAGCGAATTATTGAAATACCAGATGACCCTGAAAAAACTGAAATGATGCGTGATCCAAGGGGAGGATTTATAGCTTATGTTCCTATTGGAAGCTTAGAACAAGGAGAAGTACTCGTTACAACGGGTAACGGAAAAACAATTCAGTGCGGTATATGCCATGGACAAGACTATATGGGTCTTGGATTAGTTCCAGGTATTGCTGGTCGGACAGCTAGTTACATCATGAGGCAACTCTGGGATATCAAACAAGGCACAAGAGAAAGCCCCTTAATGTCTCCAGTAGTGGCTAACCTTACATCTGCTGATATGCTCTATATATCGGCTTATATAGCATCTATGCCTAACTGAATAAAAGCTATAAAAAATAGTTTTGTATTATTTATAACCGTTAGGTTTCATAAATTTTATGCAAAATATAAAGATATTGTCGGAGTTAAGTATCTGCTCTGCAAAAACAATGATTAAGTTAAGGCAGGCTATAACGATTGTGGCTTTGCAAAAGGTAATTTATTCTAATCTCTTCTTTGAGGCTGAAGATCTAGCTCCCAATTAGAATATATGGGAATGCGCCCAGCAACAAATATTAGCGCTGCAAGAAAACCAGCTAGCAAACCGAGTGCGGCAAAAATATCTACAAGACTGCTAAAAGGTTGATTTTCTGATGAGAAAACTGGAACGATCATCAAATATTTTTGCAGCCAAATACCAATGTTAATAGTAATAGCTAACATACTCATTGTTACTAAAGATCGCTTCACAAATGCAAAAATAAAAGAAATGAAGGGAATGAAAAAACATCCGGTCATCATAGTCCAGAAAAATGGACCGTAATGCCCAAACATCTGGCCAAATAAAGCATCAGTCTCTCTAGGTAAATTACCAAACCACATCACAAAAAACTGTGCCCAAAACATGTACAACCATACAAGTGTAAAACCAGTCACAACCATTCCTAAACAACGGGTTTGGTCAGGCCCAAATGGCGAATTTTCTTGTTTACCTAAAATTACCGGAAAGATAATTAATGCTGCTGTACCTGCAAACATATTGCCAAACCAAAAAATTATTGGGAAAACTGTACTGTGCCAATGCGGTATCAGCATCATCGCAAAATCCCAAGCAAAGAATGTATTACATAGTATGTAAAGTCCTAAAATTACTGGAGACAACAAATACAACTCATCTTCTTTTTTAAGATGAGCTGCTGTATCACCTATCGTATTAGAAAGGTCAACTTTAATACCTTTAATAACGTAGTAGGCACTCAAACCATAGAAAGCACCTAAGGCCAACAAATGCCTAATCAAAAGAAAGTTAATATTCAACCATGGGCTAACATGCTCTTCAGGAGAATGCTCTACTGAATGGTGCAACCAGTAAAATAAGTCATCTTGACCATAAAAATATATAAACAGAAAACCGATAATTGCAAATGGGGCAAATGCCAATGTACTAATTTCCGCTAATCGGTAATATGGCTTTGACCAGTGTGCTCGAGTAAGTCGAGTTATTGCACAAAACACAATGCCTGCTTGGCTAATCCCCATCAAAAATAGAAATGAAACAGTAAACAAACCCACATCTAGCTGATCACCTCTGAAAAACAGATTACCAAGACCTCCAATAAATATAGCAAGAAGGGATGCTAGTAGTACTAAAGGTTGCTTTCCGCCTGTTGGGGAGATTGCCTGGGATTCATTCATTCTGATCCAAACTCCGCTCTAAGATAGTTAATAACATGCCAACGCTCTTCGTGATCCAGAGCATCTCGATAATATGGCATGACACCCCTACCACGTGTAATAGTGAAGAATATCGACCCATCAGCCTGGTCTTGTGTGTAGGCATCATTTAAATTTACTGGAGCCACGCTAAAAAGAAGCCCTACTGTCCCACCCCCCTCCCCGCCAGCACCATGACAAACTGAGCAGTTGATTTCATATAGTGTTTTACCCCGATCTATTGACTGTTGGGTCATAGGCACTGGATTCTCTAATGAAGCAGCATCATCTTTAGCCTCTGTCATGCCAACTACGGTCGTTGGAGCAGGTAGGGTTTCACCACCAAGTATAGGGATTGAACCTGGTCCTGGAGGAGCTTCTGATTCTAAAGGTTTTTCAGTAGGCTGATCTACCATATCTTGATTCCAAGGAAATCCCCAACTAATAATTGGGACCCATAAAACAAGAAATAAAGTAAGTTCTTTTTTCATAATAAAAAACTTCACTCACTACCCCCCAATTCTCTTATTTCTTCAGCACCCGCGTTCTGTAATATTTCATGGGCACGTCTAAATTGTTCTGAATCCTCACACTCAACAGTAACAGCAAATTTATCTACAGCTGCCTCTGGCGCGTAAACTCTGTCCCGCATCGCAGGCAAACGTGAGCTTAAAAAGAATCCTGCTACAGTCGCCAAAATTCCACAAAGAATTGTTAACTCATAGGTAATAATTAAAAACGGTGGTATCGCTATAACTGGCCTTCCCCCTGTTACATGTACATACAACACAGCAGTACCAGCCGCCAGCGCAAAACCGCCTATCCCCCCAAATAATGCGCCAAAAAAAGTAAATCGCTTAATAATATTCTTCTTTTTTCCTAATACCTTTTCTACGCCATGAATAGGAATTGGAGAAATTATCTCGGGAGCTTCGAATCCTGCACCTTTTAATTCACCAGCAGCTTCTAATGCAGAAGATGGTGCATCAAAAAGTCCTAATGCATTTATTGCCATTATGATGCTCCACTCTCAGATTGAGTTCTTAGCTTTGGTTGTGGTTCAGGCAAGGTCTCTTTAACTTCGTATAATGAAACGCTTGGAAATATTTTTACGAATATTAAAAAGAGGGTCGTAAACATTCCAAATGAACCAATCATAATCAAGATTTCTACTAAACTCGGATAGTACATTCCCCATGCATCCGGCAGATATTGCCGAGGTAGGGAGGTAGCAACAATAAGAAATCGTTCTGTATACATTCCAATGTTTATGGCAATTGACAAAATAAGCATAGGCACGAAAGAAGTTCTAAAGCGTTTTGAGATAAGCAGAAGTGGGGCCACCGCACAAAAGAGTATCATTTCCCAATAAAGTGGCCCGTAAAATCCAAATAATCTAAAACCAAGCGCCTCGTACTCCTCTGAACTCTCACTGTACCAGCCAGTAAAAAGTTCCACTGCATTGATATAGGTCCAAAGCAATGACATAACGAGCAGCAATTTACCAAGATTATCAAAATGCAATTTAGTGATTAGATGTTCGAACTTCATATACTTCCGAAGAACGAACATAACTGTGACTATACCTGCTGTACCTGAGTAAATTGCCCCAACTACAAAATACGGTGCAAAGATTGTTTGATGCAATGCAGGAACTATAGAAAGCGCAAAATCCCAAGATACAATGCTATGCACTGAAACTGCTAAAGGTACAATTAGCACTGCTAAAAATGTATAAGCCCAATGTAATCTGTGCCATTCAGTATCAGTTCCACGCCACCCTAATGAGAGTAGCACATACATATGGTGCCGCCATCCTGTCGTACGATCCCTTACTGCAGCAAAATCTGGAATAGTTCCCATGTATATAAAAATTATACTTCCGGTCATATAAGTCGTAATTGCCATCACATCAAACATGAGAGGAGAGCGAAAATTAGGCCACATCTCCATTTGATTAGGGTAAGGAACCGCCCAATGCACAAACCAGGGCCTACCAACATGCACCATCACCATTGTTGCAGCAACCATAACCGAAAATAGTGTCATGGCCTCTGCACTACGATACATGGCCTTGCGCCACTCACTATTAGTGAGATGTAAGACCGCAGACAGGAGAGTGCCTGAGTGACTAAGCCCTATCCAAAAAATAAAACTTGCTAGATACGTTCCCCAGACAGTCGGGTGATTCATCCCCGCAGCACCTATTCCGTACTGGATCTGATAAAACCAAGGACCAAAAAAACAAGCAAATGTTACAAGAATAGAGACGGCAAGAGTGATGTAGTAATTCCGCCCAGTAACTACTAGAGACCGAACAATATCATCATTAACTTCTGAATAAGCAATCTCACGTTCAGACATTTGCTTCAACCTTTTTCAGGTAAACCACAGATGGTGCTGTGTTTACTTCCTCTAAAACGTGGTAGGCACGAGGATCATTCATTGATTGAGATACTTGGCTTTGCGGATCATTCCTATCCCCAAATACCATCGCTTCAGTAGCGCAGGTCTGCACACAAGCCGGTTGAACCTCTCCATCAAGAACACGTCGCCTTCCATCATCCTTAGCTGTATCTTTTGCTTGGCGAATACGTTGAATACAGAACGTACATTTTTCCATTACGCCTTTCTCACGCACAGAAACATCCGGATTTAGCTGCTGGTCTAAAGGAGACGGCCATTCATGGTCGTAGTAATTAAAATACCGGACTTCATATGGACAGTAGACAGCACAAGATCGCGTCCCAATGCATCGATTATAAACTTGAGCATTAAGCCCATCCTGATTATGGTAAGTTGCACTAACAGGACAAACAGTTTCGCAAGGAGCGGCATCACAATGCTGACAAAGCATAGGTATAAAATTTAGCTTAACGTTTGGATACTCCCCTTCCCAGTAACGCTCAATTCGGATCCATTGCATCTCTCTACCACGGGCAAGTTCTGTTTCACCAACTAAGGGGATATTATTTTCTGCCTGACAAGCCGTCACACATGCGCCACAACCTGTGCAACGATCAAGATCAATTGTCATTGTCCAGGCATAATCAAATTCATCGTAATACCCAGGCTTACGGTATTCCTGCCAGCGTGTTCGCAATGTATCCATAAAACTCATGATTGCACCACTTTGACTGGGATACTGCTTAAACCAGCTATTGGAGTTGTATGTTCTTCAGCATCAACTTTCTGCACTATCTCTCTCCCAAGCTCTCGAGCAAGACCACCAGTCTTAACAATATTCACTCGTCTACCAGTAGCTGTAATTGAAACTCTTGTAGCTGCCCAAGCCAAATCACCTGTTTCCTGTTCTAATTGAGGTGAAAGAATTTGAATAGGATTTGTCCCGCGCCCACTAGCATAACGCCCATAATCCGTATGCCCCTGACCAATTGGCATTCCTATAACGCCTGGCATGATAGCCGGGTAAATAAAAACAGGTGCAGTAACAATTCCATGTGGAGACTGAATTTCAACAACATCTCCCTCCTCCAGATTTAGGTTGTTTGCAGTACTTGGATTAAGCTCTACCCAAGAGCCATAAACAATGCTTGTCAAAGGGTCAGGAAGCTCTTGCATCCATGGTAGATTTGCAGCACTACCATCTTCCAATGTATCAGATACAAAAGGATGTAAAACATAAGGATAATCATCACTAGAGCCAGAAAAACTAGGTAATGCGACCCCAATTGTTCCAATCACTCCTTCTGCAAGGCCAGTGGAATCTGAACCACGAACATTTTCACCCCATATTCCAGCTCTAACCACATCTGTCCAAAATGCTTCAAAATCTCCACTATCATTGCCAGCATTCCCCCTAGCATATATTTCTTGCCATCCTTGCTTAAGATATTCCTCCATATCTGACCATGGGAATGCTTCTGACAAACCAATTTCTTTCGCAAGACCAAGAATTATGTCTCCAGTCGCTCGTGTGTTGAAAAGCGGAGAAACAACAGGTTGCGAAATTGCTCCTACTGAAAAACCAACTCCTGGTTTAGGAAAGGTATCACCCCAACTCTCAAGGTAGGTATGGCTAGGCAATATAAGTGTTGCTAGAGCACTTGTTTCATCTATAAAGCTAGAAAGGCTTACCACAAGGGGTATCTGCTCAATTGCCTCTCTAAATTGAGCTACCTCTGGAAGATTAAATACTGGATTAGTCTGATTTATGATGAGCACTTGTATTTGTCCATCTCTTGCAGCTTCTGCAAGTTCCAGCATGTCTGAATAGGTTGCCTGAGCGCCACTAACTTCTTCGCCAATCACAGGGCTAGGGTTAAATACCAATCCACCTTCATTACCAAGATTTCCAACAAGATAATTAAGCGCATTTACCGCAACTAGGGTATCTACCCCATTTGTATTATTACCAGCCGAACCGCCACCAATTGCTAAACCACTTTGAGCAGTCGCTAATGACTCTGCTAAATGACTAATCACTGAAGCAGAAACACCCGTATTTTCGGAAACTGTATTTAGCGCATAAGGAGCCAATGAGCCAACCCATTCTTGTCTATCGGCTCCCTCATAACCGATCTCATTAACTATGTAATTAGCAATACCTAAAGCCAAAATTCCTTCTGTACCTGGATTTGCTGCAATCCACTGATCAGCAGAAGCTCCACTTACTGACATCCTCGGCTCAATTTGTACAAATTGTCCTCTAGTCCCACTTGCACCATGCCGACTCCTGCCAAACCCTAAACTATGCTGAACTGGAGAAATCCAAGTGCTCAAATAATCAGCACCAAATGACAATACATAATCAGCATTCGCTAAATCATAATAAGGGAGTTGTGACTCACCAAATAGGTTTTGAATTGCCGAGTACAACGTATGGGGGTAAGCAAAATCGTACTGGTGGTAACGAGTAGAACCAAGCTGCTCCATGAAGTTCTTCTGCAGAACTCCAAGATGCCCACCTACTCCTTCACTCAAAAAACAAACACTGTTTCCTTGACCAGAAGATTGAATTTCTCTAATGCGGGTTGCTAACTGTGAAATTCCCGCTGCCCATGTAATAGGTGCTAAATCTTCACTTCCGGCGGTCCGTGCCATAGGCCCTGTTAATCTGTCAGGGTTATAAAGCACCTGTAACCCTGCCTGACCGTGAGCACAGAGTCGCCCTTCACTAACTGGATGCGCCGGATTACCCTCAATTTTTTTTGCCCTACCTTCCCTAGTCCTTACAGTAATACCACAACCTGCTGAACACATGGTACATACTGTGTTGTACCAAGTAGCTATTCCAGGACTAAACTCCTCTGGAGGAGAAGGATATGGGACTAAATGCTCTACGGGGTGCTTGATTGATTCCCGTATCATAAATCCCGCACCAGCACCTGCTCCACCAGCACCAGCTAATTTCAGGAAGTCTCGACGGTCAATACCTGACATTTAGTTACCCTTATTTTCTCATTGATGACAGGTCAAGCAGTCTGTACCAAACTCAACCTGATGTTCTTTATGACAATTTAAACAAAGCCCCATTTGAGATGGCGCTTGGCGCGAAATCACATCCATAGTCTCAACAGGCCCATGACAAGTCTGACAAGCTACACCAGCCGCTACATGTCGCTTATGCGGAAAATAGACAAAGTCGGGCAAATCATGCACCTTTATCCAAGGAATTGGCTCTTGATTCTCCCAATATTCCATCACTCTTCTTATCTGAGGTCGATCGGTAGCAACTTGCTGGTGACAACCTGCGCACTTTGCAACAGACGGAACACCAGCTGATGTGGATTTACTTGCCTGAGTATGACAGTACAAACAATCTATTTGATTATCGCCAGCATGTATCTTATGGCTAAAATCTATAGGTTGCTGAGGCGCATAGCCGGGAGCAAAACTTGGTGCATTGCCTGTAGTCAATGCTGCATTAGCCCAATAACCTAGTATTAGCCCCAAAAATGCAACGCCTACAACAATAGCCGCAGGCTTGAGCACTTTTAAGGATGGGACAATTGAAATACTCATCTATTTAACACTCCGACTCCGCTTATCTTCGGCAAGAGAGACAAGATCGATAACATGCTTCCCATTATCGGATCCTGACTTGCTTTGATTGCTAACTAATCCCACTGTACCGCCAAATCCTTCTCCAAATTCATGTATAAGCTTAGACACATCCTGGTTGTGAGTTGCTTTGTAATAAGTATCAGCCATTTGATGAATCGCTTGATAAAAATATAGGTTCATGTCATCTACAGTTGTGTCTTTAGCCCACAAATCAATCGCAGCGATAGTTTTACGCTCAGTATCCCAGAGCGAGAGCTGCATCGCCTGACACTGAGTTGGACCAGAGGCTTGTGCCTCAGATGCTTCCCAATAAATTTCTGTTGGAATATTGTCCTCATCTAAATCTACCGTAAGTCTTATCTCAGCAGTCCTTGACATTAATGCTGACCCCTGATTCGATTAACACCCTCAATCAAGGCCATAATCATAATGCTTAATTTCTTAATTATTGCAGTAATGCTAGCTATCACAATCTGTTTGGGATACGGACTATTTTTTCTAGTTAGAGACCATGGGAAAAGTAGCCGTACCGTTAAATCACTGAGTCTTCGCGTAGGACTTGCTGTTCTACTGCTTGCACTACTAGCCTTTGGTTTTATTACAAGATTCATAACGCCTTAACTCAAAACCAATAAACAAAAGTAAAGAGAAACAGCCACACAACATCAACGAAATGCCAGTACCATGACGCCGCCTCAAAAGCGAAATGATCGTCTGGAGTAAAGTGACCGCGCATTGATCGAATTAGCATCACTGCTAACATAATCGTACCTAAAGTTACATGCAGGCCGTGAAAGCCAGTTAACATAAAAAACGTTGATCCGTAAATTCCTGAGGCCATGGTCAGGTTAAGAGCATGATAGGCCTCATAATATTCAACTACCTGCAGCACTAAGAACACAGCTCCCAATAAAACTGTAAAACCAAGCCAAGCCTTTAAAGCTCCTCTGTTATTCTTTTTTAACGCCCAATGAGCCAATGTGACGGTAATGCTGCTTGTTACAAGAATTACAGTATTAATAAAAGGCAAACCCCAAGCAGCCATGGCCTGAGTAAGCCCACCACCAGGAGTCAAAAAAAGCGGCCATGTATCTGCAAAGTCTGGCCATAGCAGAAGGTGTGTCTGAAGATTATCGCTAGCTCCTGCTAACCATGGAACAGTGATTACACGAGCATGAAATAGCGCCCCAAAAAAGGCCGCAAAAAACATAATCTCAGAGACAATAAACCAAAACATACTTTGTCGAAATGACCGATCAAGTTTAGCACTTACTAGACCTTGAATTGACTCTTTGACCACCTGAGCAAACCAGCCGTACATCATGTACGCAACAGCAGCGAGACCAATTAAGAAAATCCATAACCCATAGCTACCTGTTGCAGTTGGCACTTTATCAGTACTTTGCTGTATAAAATGCCCAGCACCAAAAGCAGTAACAAAAAGTGCTGTTGACCCTATAATTGGCCAAGCACTGCTATGAGGCACGTAGTAATCGGGCGGCCCATCACCAGCATGCAATGATTCTTGACTCATAGGTGCTCCATATTAGCTGTTGCATGATTCATTACACCAACCTCTGCACTCTCTACCGGAAAAAAACTATAAGAAAGCGTTAATGTTCCAACATCTGCACGCAAATCCTCATCAACGTAGAACAACACGGGCATTACAACTTCTTCGCCTGCATCTAAGGTCTGCTCCGTAAAACAGAAGCACTCAACTTTCTGCAAAGAAGTAGCGCCGAATGCAGGTGTCACACTAGGAACAGCCTGACCAGTCACTGAGTGATTGGCAAAATTACGTGCGTAATAGCGAGTTTCATGAACTTCTCCAACCTTTACACGCATCTGCTTTTCAGTGGGACGAAACTCCCAAGGCAACCCCCGACCAATATCTGCTAGAAACTGAACAGTTACTTCTCTATTCCCGCCATCAGAAACTATATAACCACTTTTAACATCTGACGCTATTACGGCCTGCTCAAAAGTTCCTCCACCAAACCCTGTAATTTCGCAAAAAATTTCATAAAGAGGCACTAGCGCATAAGCAAAGCCAAACATTCCTGCAACTGTCAGGCCTAATACAGCAATTTGTTTTTTAGGGTTACGTTTGCTTTTCATCTTTAAAATATCTAGAAGCGTTTACTATTTGCCAAAATTAATCCACTTTTGGTGGAGTCTCAAATGTATGAAGTGGCAGCGGAGAAGGCAAAGTCCATTCAAGCCCTTCTGCTCCCTCCCAAACCTGATCAGTAGCTTTTGGCCCACCACGTACTGTCTTAATAATGATGTATAAAAACAAAACCTGTGTAACACCAAGCAAAAAAGCCCCTGCAGTAGCGAATGTATTGAGCCCTGTGAACGGTAGTGCATAATCAGCAATTCTACGCGGCATACCCCCTAGGCCCACAAAATGCATCGGAAAGAAAGTAAGATTAAGTGCGACAACAGCAGTCCAAAAATGAATTTTTCCTAAACGCTCGTCATACATGTTTCCCGTCCACTTTGGAATCCAATAGTAGACTGCCGCCATTGTTGCAAATATAGCTCCCGGATAAAGGACGTAGTGAATATGAGCAACAACGAAAAAGGTATCGTGATATTGGAAGTCAACAGGGGCCACCGCGAGCATAAGTCCCGAAAAACCGCCTATTGTAAACATCACAACAAAACCTAATGCAAAAAGCATGGGCGTTTCAAAGGTCATTGAGCCATCCCACATAGTGGCAACCCAGTTAAAAACCTTTACGCCAGTTGGAACAGCTATAAGCATCGTGGCATACATAAACCACAACTCTGTCGCCAATGGCATCCCTGTAGCAAACATATGATGACCCCAGACGACAAAAGACAATCCAGCAATAGCTGCTGTTGCATAAACCATTGAGGCATAACCAAAGAGAGGTTTGCGTGCAAAAGTGGGAATAATCTGAGATGCAATGCCAAATCCTGGCAGAATCATGATGTAGACCTCGGGATGACCGAAGAACCAAAACACGTGCTGAAAGATCAGAGGGTCACCCCCACCAGATGCCTCAAAAAAGCTCGTGCCAAAATGCCTATCCGTTAGCATCATTGTCACTACCCCGGCAAGCACCGGCATAGCCATGATCAATAGGAAAGCTGTAATCAACCAAGTCCACACAAACATCGGCATCTTCATCAAGGTCATACCGGGTGCGCGCAGATTAAAAATAGTAACAATAATGTTGATGGCACCAAGTATTGAAGAGATACCCATCAAGTGAACACCCAAGATCAGAAAATCAGTACTTGGTGGCCCATACGTAGTTGATAAAGGAGCATAGAGAGTCCATCCAAAGTCAGGAGCACCCCCAGGCATAAATAGAGATGAGAGCAACAAGCCAAAGGCAAAAGGCATAATCCAAAAACTAAAATTATTCAGTCTAGGCAATGCCATATCAGAAGCCCCTATTTGCAAGGGAATCATGTAGTTTGCGAGCCCAACAAATGCTGGCATTACCGCACCAAATACCATCACTAACCCATGAAGCGTAACCATTTGGTTGTAGAAATCAGCCCCCATAAATTGGAGACCAGGCTGCGCTAGCTCAGCACGAAATGTCAAAGCAAAAGCACCACCAATGAAAAACAGCAAGAAGCTAAATGAAAGGTACAACGTACCAATCTCTTTATGATTAGTAGTCAACAACCAGCGCAAAATAAATTTGACTAGAGGGTGTCTGCCTGAAGGTATGTTATCTGCGTGGGCAATCATAAGTAGTAAACCTAACGCGAGTTAAATATGGTGAGAGGCTGAATTACTTCACCCGTCTCATTGCCTAAAGAATTTCGTTCATAAGTAATTACAGCCGCAATCTCCAAGTCACTAAGTTGCGGTCCCCAAGCTTGCATTTCAGTGCCTGCAACACCATTGAGGACGGTACTTATATGAGCCTCAATTGGACCATTCACAATAGCGCTTCCCGTCATAGCTGGATAGGTAATGCCCTGTCCTGAGCCATCTGGCTGATGACATGTTGCACAGTTACTCAGATACACGTCCTCACCAATTGGCATTAATTCTTCCATTGACCAATCACGGCTACGTGCAGCTATTGCCGCCTCTCCCTGGGCCTCAAGCGCAATACGCTGATCATCAATCCATTCTTGAAACTCATCCTCAGGAATGACATCCACAACAACCGGCATATAGGCGTGATTCATACCACAAAGCTCAGTGCATTGACCACGGTAGGTGCCTGGCACAGGAACTCTTGCCCAAGCTTCGTTAATAAAACCCGGCAATGCATCTTGCTTAACCGCGAAATCTGGCACCCACCAAGAATGAATAACATCATCAGAACTAGTCAGAAACCTAACCTTGAGATTTGCTGGTATTACCAAAGGGTTGTCTACCTCTAACAGGTAATGCTCTCCCTTGGGTTCTATATTATTTATCTGTTCAGTAGGCGTAGAAAGATTGCTAAAAAAACCAAAGCCGGCTTCAAGATACTGATAATGCCATTTCCACTGAGAACCTGTAACCAAAATCGTTAGATCAGCGTCACTATTATCTTCAATTTCAATTAGGGTCTTGGTGGCAGGAATAACCATTCCTATGACAATCAACGTCGGAATGATCGTCCAAATGATCTCAACCTTAGTACTATGATGCCAAGTGGCTGGCACAGGATTTTTCGAACGACGATGCGCAATGATCGTGTAAAACATCGCCCCAAAAACAATGGCACCTACAATAATGCAGATCCAAAGACTCATATGATGCAAGGCACGGAGATCTTGGCTGATCTCAGTGACACCAGGTCTCATGTCCCAGCCCTGGGCAAATGCGCCAGATGCTAGAAAGAAAAGTAAAAATGCCAAGCGCCCGCGTCCGGAGCAACTAAAGGCGTATTTCATAACCAGTAGTCCAGAATAAATTGTTTCAATGATTCACGAATCCGCGATTGAGTGTGCGACCACACCATACCTGGGAACTCCATCCTTGTGTTCCTTAAACCGTTCATCCGCGCGGTATGATAGGTGAACATCTCGTCGAATTCAAAGCCAATGTCTTAACGAGATAATTGAGCTAAAGTTCGAATCTGCCTTTGCCCCGACCAGTCTAGGTAATGTAAGGCTTCCACGGTTTCGGTTGGCATGCTCCAATCTCCTCTATTTGCAATAACAAATGAATCTTCCGCAATTTTTGCCTGCCAAGGCTCCCCGTTCCAATCAATAAATGCCAAGCTAGGGTTTGAGTGGCGATGCCAATAACCGCTACTTTCTGGAGTATGCTCAAATGAATCATCTTTGACCCAAGCCGTCCAACGTTCATTATTCCAAGAAACAAACTCCATTTTTTGATGTGCCCAAGCTTCATTCCCTGTTTCGTGAATACTTGCTGTCTTTAATTCGAACGCAAGCACAGAGCCAATAACCGTTGCTACAAAAACTGCACTTAAAGCTAATAAGCCTTTAACCATCGATATACTCCAAAAAATACCTATCCAGAGTCCCTTCGGGGCGCTGATGTACCATATCTTGACCCTATCGTCCAATCTCATCATTAAGACGTGTTCTTGAACGTGCCCATAAAGCTATGACCATAAAGGCAAGTACGCCCGCAAAAGAAAACCATTGTATGGCATAACCAATATGACGTTCGGGTGGTAATGCGCGAGGTTTCCACTCCCGACTGAAACCATCAGGTAAATTTGAATCCAAAAGCAACTGATAAGGTATCAGTGACTGCTCAAACCGAATTTCAAGCTCTTCAAAAGAGGGAAATAGCACCACTTGTGGCCAAGGCATGAGGTTCATAGGGGTACTAAGCGATAACCCAGGTTGCGGCAAAGATTCAGCCATCCCTCTAATCACACGTGGAATTTCACTGACCGATACCTCAGGAAGTACCCGACGATCTGGATCTGCCAGAACCCAACCCCTATTCACTAAAACCCAACTAACCCCATCATTGACAGCAAAGGGCGTTAAAACATGATATCCAGCCTGTCCCTCATAAGTCATGCTATCCAAAAGAAACTGCCTAGAAGAAAGATATTTCCCTTGAAGCTCTATCCAACGAAAACGAACATCATCTAAATGACCATTAAGGCTAGAACTGTCAAGAGCTGGCAGCTGCGTCTCCCGATCAAATTGCTCATAAATACTAGCACCCTGCTCTGCACGATGAAGCTGCCACATCCCCAAGCGCACCAAAAATATTAGCAAAATCGGAATAACCACAAAAATAACAATGCGTTTTAGAGAGACCTTCACTTCAAGCAAAATCCCCTTAATTTATTCATTCATACTAATCGAAAGAAGCAGGATCACTTGGCCCGAAACCAGGACCAACTACACTCATTAAACCAATGAAGCCTACATAAAGGACTATTACCAAGCACACTAGAAAAAAAGCGCGTCTTCGTAATTTTTTTTTAGGGTTCTCTTTTTCATTATCAGTCATATTTACTTGCCGCCTAAATACTTCAACCATTACAAACAATTTAGTGTAGAAACATATCTTCCGTTAAACAACTTTGTGAAACTATGAAGCTAAAGCTTTAAATTTTCTAAAAATATTGTTGGAAACAACAAGCATCCACCTAATCCTACAGCAACAAGACGTTCCCAAGTTTTTAAAGGCCGCCGAAAATAACCCTCACTAGCAACACATAGTAAAAATACCCCCAGCACAGCAAGTATAAAAGCGACAATTACGCTAGACATGGATCCCTGAGCTAATAGTGAGGGGTTATAGACAAAAGCAAAAGGAATTATGAACAAGACTAGAGACAGGCGTAATCCTGTAACTGCAATTGACAAAGGATTAGCCTCAGCAATTGAGGATGCCGCATAAGCAGCTACGGCAACTGGTGGCGTTATAGCAGATAATACCGCAAAAAATAACAAGAACATATGAACCGTCAAAACATCAATATTCACCCCTATTAACACATCTGCAATAAGAACTGCAGCCAAAATATATGCGCTTGGAGTAGGCATTCCCATTCCCAATAAAATACAAAGAAGACCTGCAACGATCAACGTCAAAAAATTACTTTGACCTGCTAAAGCGAAAACTATGTAAGAAAACTTACCTGCTAATCCTGTTAAGCTCATTCCGCCGACTACCAATCCAGCGGCAGCGCATGCAGCTGCAACAGGCACAATTCTTAAACTAATGTCTGATAAAGAATCGTAAAAAGCCAGCAGACCTATTTTATTTTCTGTGTTACGCATGGAAACCACTATGGCAGAGAATGCACCAAAAAGAGCGGAAAATGTAGGAGTAAAACCCAAACTAAGAGCTGCTATTATCACGGCAAGAGGCAATAATAAAATACCATGTTTTCTTATTGTTTCACCCAATCTGGGAATATCTGAAGCAGAATCATTTTTTAGTTTTAATCGAACTGCGCCCAAATGCACTTGAACATAAAGTGCAAAGTAAAAAAGAAGTGCCGGAATAATTGCTGCAATAACTATTTGCTGATAAGTAATCCCAGTAAACTCAACAAGAATAAAAACAGCTGATCCCATTACTGGAGGAAGAATGCTCCCGCCTGTTGAAGCTGCTACCTCGATAGCTCCAGCCATCACTGGCGAATAGCCTAATCGCCTCATCATTGGGATAGTAATCGAACCGGTAGTTACTACGTCGGAGGTTGGGCTCCCAGACATGGTCCCATAAAGCGCTGACGAAAATATTGAAACTTTAGCTGGACCACCAGGAGTTTTACCAGTGACAGAAGATGCCAAATCATAGAAAAATGTACCTCCTCCTGCACGTTGCAAAAATACACCAAACCCTACAAAGAGAAACGCGTAGGTAGCTGCGACCCGAATTGGCATACCGAACAGACCATTAGTAGTAAAAATGGACTGATCAAGAAAATGTGAGTAACTAATGTAACCGTGCGATAAAACCCCGGCTAATAAATGACCAAACAGGTTATAGATCACAAAGAAAATAACTATGAGAGTTAACCCTAGGCCCACTGCACGTCGAGTTGCCTCTATAGCAAGCAACCACAGTATAGTGCCAACTAACAAATCGAATTCTGTTAGCGGATCAAACAAAGAAATACGACTGGAAACACGTTCACTAATAACAATGAAGTAAACACCACATAAGATACTCAAAATAGAAAGCATCCAATCACTGTAATTTACAGTTTTACCCCCACTGTCAGGACTTGATGAAACTACAAGAAACATTAAACCAAAAATAAAACAAACAAAAATGGCACCGTGGGAAAGAGGATCAATTATGGCAAAGGTTGCCGCCCAAATGGTCCACACAGCTATTAGGGCGGAATAAAACCTAACTACTTGTTGTAAAGAGCCTTCAAGCTTTCGCCGGGCACCTACGGTAAAAAGAAAGCGAACCATGCTTGTCTCACTAAATGAGCTGATCAGTTAACCAAACCTACTTCACGGAAATAATTTAATGCCCCAGCATGGTAGGGGATTACATCCTGTGATGCCATAAACTCAGGAGTTAGTGCATTCATCGAACCATGTACACTACGAAGCCTTGCAATATGCTCTACGAGAGCTTTAGCTAAATCATAAGTCACTCCAGAGCTCATGTTTTTATTAACAACAAGAACCGCTCCGAGCGCAATTGTTGAAACATCAGAATCCAGCCAATCATAGGTACCTATTGGCACAGTAAAAGGCCTTGCTCCTGAGGCTTCTGACACAGCATTAACTACATCTGTGTCGATTGATAGCATAGTTACATCAACTGCATTACCGGTCCTCAAAATTGTGCTATTAGGTGTGAATAAACCATTACCAGTCATATCAAGTCGACGGTTTGCCATAAGATTAGCCATATCATTAGATGCTGCAAAAACTATCTGACCACCCCAGCCCCGTACTTGTTCATAAGTGACACCGTACGCATCAAGGAGCATTCTATTAAGTTCTTGAACCATATTGCCACGAGTATTAACCCCAAAACGAACAGGCGCTTGGTTAGTAATGAGATCACCTAGTGTCTCAATTTCGTATTCCTCAGCAAATGATGAAGTAATTACTAGCTGCATTGGTGCCCAGTCATACAGATAAGCAATAGCCCTAAGGTTATTAACAGGCTGGCCGAATGGCAAACCTCCTTCTGCGGCCACCTTAAGCTCAACATCATGAACTATGCCGAGTTCAGCTATACCTTCACTAACTAACTTGATATTGGCAATACCTCCACCAGAAGTCTGGTAAGTAATAACAGAACCCGGATGATTAATTGCAACTGCTGCATTTACTCCAGCGCCAAGCAATGACCATAGTCCACCTGGACTGGCTCCACTTAATGCGAGGTTATACTCTCCCTGTGCATACAATCTGGTTGGAACTATTAAAATTAAAAAACCTACTACCAACAAACCTCTAACCACAGAGCACATCAATAAACAGTACAAATATATATTTCTTTGTATGCCGCGGATCAATTGAACAACCTTATGTAATAACGCCATTGGCTCTATAACGAGCCATTTCTGTTTCTGTCAAACCCAGAAAATTCTGATAAACATGTTTGTTATCAGCGCCTAACAGTGGACCTGGATTAATAATCTCACCTGGAGTCTCACTTAAATCAAAGCCTGGAAAGTAGAATGACTGCTCACCAATAACAGGATGTTCTAACACACGCCAAGTATTTCTAAAGGCTAATTGAGGATCAGTAAATAAATCTGCAACTGTATTTACTGCATAAGCATGGACATACGATGCTTGCAGTTCAACTGAAGCTAACTCAGCAGTTCTATCTGAACACCAATTAGTAATTGCAGCCTCAATTAGAACAATATTATTTCTACGAGCAATACATGTTGAAAATCGATCGTCTTCACACCACTGTTCTTTCCCAAGTATCTTTGCCAGCCTGAAAAATTCACTATTGGACCAACAAGAAATCGCTAGCCACTCCATATCAGAACACCGATAAACACCATGAGGTACTGCCTGATCATCAGCATTACCAATTCTTCCTGCTATGATCCCATTTCTATTGAAGTCTAATAGCTCTCCTGCCAAAAACGATACTCCACACTCATACTGAGAAAGATCAATTAAACAACCTTTATGATTGTTCTTTTGGTTTGTAAGAGCTGCAAGCACCGCTGATGTCCCGTAAAAAGCGGCAATAAAATCAATGTATGGCCCGTAAAGTAGCATAGGGGGGCCATTTGATTGTCCTGATAGCTCGGAGAACCCAGCCATAGCAGACAACTGAGAGCCGAAGCCAGGTGTTTGCGAACGCCTACCAGTCTGCCCCATGTTACAAGTAGAAAGCTGAATCAAGCTTGGGTTAGTTTTTAAAAGTTCCGCATAATCAAGTCCAAGTCGTTTAATAACGCCTGGACGCATATTTTCAATAAGTACATCTGACCAATCAATTAAGCGCTTTGCAAGCTCAACTCCACCAGGCTTTTTTAAGTCCAGAGTAATACCTAATTTAGAATCATTAAAAAACGTGAATGTACCACCGCGATTTACCCCTCTTCTTCCATCTTTAAATGGTGGATATTCAAGACGAAACCCATCTGGTCGAGTTAGTGATTCAACATGGACCACATCAGCTCCAAAGTTAGCAAGTATCTTGCCAATCCAAGGACCAGCTGCATAGCCACCAAATACGACAACTTTGGTACCACTTAACGCAGACTGAGATGGTTCATTAACCTCCAATTCATGATCACGGTATTTTGCATCATCAAAGGGTCTTTTTATAAATTCCTCTGTAGTGATCTGAGCACTATCAATATTTTTACTAACTTTAAGTCTCTCTCCGTCCACTATTGCAAAACCACCGCAATACTTTGCCAAAGAGCCATCTCTCTCTATTTGATAACTCCAAAAAGATCTTTCAGAAAGCTGCGGATCATCATTAATATCAGCAACGGTTGATACTGGATACCCAAGCATCTCCCTTTTGCAAGCACCATCCAGAAAATCACGTTTTGTGAGCCTGGCCATAAAAAGTTGGATTGGGCGCTCTATCTCATCTACTTGCTTCTGAGTTAATTCTGTTGGACTAAAACTCAACCAATCTATACTTTGAAGAACACCAGGATCACTGCCTTCCTCTTTCATCCACTCTATTAGCGCTTTGTTTGTGCGCCTGCCTGCTGAACCCCCATATAATATAAAATTAATATAACCGTCCTTACATTCCCAAAATACCCGATAGCGCGCACCTGAAATAGAACGTCCTGTTATAAAGGCTCCATCTCTCATTGGTAAAGTACGCTGGAGATCCCAAAAAGTGGGAGCATTCGCTAATGCAGATACGATCGTCGCTTGAACAGATACATCAACTAACTGACCACGGCCTGTACGATCTCGGGCGCAGAGTGCAGTCAAAGCACCAGCAGCACCTGCAACTCCAGCCCAACCATAAGACTGAGGTCTGGAAATTCGAACAGGCTCTCCATCAGCCTCCCCTGTAAGAGACATGGCCCCACCAGCTGCCATCAGCTCGAGGTCGCTTGCTAGCCAATCGGAACGAGGTCCATTTTGCCCAAATGGTGTAATCGCAACATGAATCAAGCTGCGATTCTTTTCATGCAATAGTTTATGTTCAAAAAACTTAAATTCTCTGGACCCAGGTAATGTACTCTCAATCAAGATATCTGCTGAACTAACAAGAGAATATAGAGTTTCTTGAGCATTAACTTGCTCAAGATTAAATAACATTAGGGCTTTATTGAGATTGTGTGCACGCCAGAATGAATCATCCAGATCAGAGTTTGGGGACTCAACTTTGGTTACCTCTGCTCCGAGGTCAGCTAATATCCTGCCAGCAATCCAGCCAGACTGATCCGTAAAATCAAGCACCCGAATTCCCGAAAGCATCGGGTCACCTCTCCATCACACTCTTAGGACTCGTTATCTTCCTGTACGCGCCAGAGATAATACCCAACCAGCCATCCGTGATTTAGCATTTTTAATCTGCTCGTCGGTGAAAAAATCCTCTGGTTTCACATGATCAATAGGATATACCGGACGATGAAAGTCCTGTTCATATCCATATGGAACAGTTGCATCAATTCCCATACCTCCCTCAAACTCTGTATTTGAGGCAGTCCACTGTTTATCCCCCGCGGTCATTCTTTCTGAAGGCATAAAAGTCTGCCCTCTACCACCAGGTATTGGGTTCAGAATATCAGTACGCGGATTTACCCTAGTGGTTAAACACCACATAATGTCATCCATGGAATAAATATCTACATCTTCACTAACAGCAATTGCCAATCTCATTCCCTGGGAACACGACAAAATTGCAGACAAGAAGTTTCGCTGCCACCCTTCCTCAATTTTATTACGCTTTTTAACTTGAATTATGCAACCACCCCAGTCTGTCATACAGTAGGGAATATGAACATCTTGAACAATGCCGGGCTGCAGACGCTCGCACAATCCTAAAATTGCCGACTCCCGAACAGTAGTATCAATATTTATACAATCTGATGTATGCACACCCAATGGAAAAATAATTGGCCGAGTCTCAGGGTTACGCATTGTAATCGCGGTAACATGAAATGTAGGTGCTTTATATGCCTTGCCCATATACCCAGCCCATTCCGGGTGAAAAAAATACTTACCCTGAACATCGGCATCTTCTGCCTCTTTGGTTTCATAGCGCTTATCACGCGGATGCAAATACCCCTCAAGCACATACTCTGATTCTGCAATTGCCCAAGCATTTTCAACAGTTCTAGCCTTAACTATATTTACCGGGGTACCTTGAGCAGCCCCTGCAATACCAATTTCATCGCAACCTTTTGGCAACATAGCATAATCAAAACCACCACCCGCTACTAACGTACACGCAGGCGGAACTCCAAAACACATGGTCAAGGGGATTGGCTGATCATCTTTATAATGCTTGGTCATTACTTGCCACATGTGTGAACCAGGCGATATTTGAAACGTCCCAACATTTCCCCAGCGAAAATTCATTCGGTTATAACCAATATGGCTACCTCCATCAAAATAATCTCCCACAACACACGAAATTGCCGATCCAACTGTCATTTCTGATTCAAGCTTTGTATGTCGGATAGCGGTTATCCATTTATTAACATCAAGATCATCCGTAATAACTGTTTCCTGACAAGGGGCCTCATCTTGAGATACTTCTGTTGGCGGTAGTGGCTGCTCAATGCAATCTGCAATTTTTCGAGTCCGTTGAACTGGATCTTCATAACCAAAAATTTTATCTATAACTTCTATATCTGAAAAAAGATTCGTTATTGCCCTTGCATGTGGCTTATCTTTTACGTTGTTGAATAATATAACTGGGCCACCATCAAGATGCTTCTGCAACCCTGTAAGTTCAAGATCAGGATCCACTTCCTTATCGGTTTCAATAACATCGCCCTGCTCTTTTAACCAATCCAACGTTGAACGAATATTTGTAATATCTTTTTTCATGTTTTCACTATCTCAGATGTATCTCATCGCAGGCATTAATCATAGCAGTTTATTTGACCACGTCTTAGGTATGACACCTTTTTTCTGGCCTCGACTTACATAATAACTCCATATTTTATTTGCATAATGGACGTAAAACTCAGGCGAAGAACTGTTCTTCAAGGCCTCTATTTCAATTGAGCTCAAAGGCTTAAGCTCACCAAGTTTTGATGCAAGGAATTGCGCTTGTGCATTCTCTTCAAAATGAATAGCCAACATAAAAATGTTCAGGAGCCCAGACCCAACAATAACTGCACCATGAGATCGCAATAAAACCGCGCTCTTAGCTCCAAGGGTTTCACACAATTCCTTCCCCTTTTTCGAAGTATTAATTCTAGTAGGGTCAGGATGTACAGGCACTCCGTCAGACCAATGAATAGCGTCAGCTCGCATCACACTTAATGGATTATCACTGACTAGCGTAAATGCTATAGCTGCATCAGAATGCGTATGAGCAATAGCATGTATATCAGGACGATGACGATAAATTTCTGAATGAATATGAAATTCACTCGGGGGCTTTCGACCTTCTGTAGCCTCAACTACTCTACCATCTAAATCTAGAAGAACAATATTTTCTGGCAAAACATCAGAGCGAGGATCAAGTAAAGAATGTATAAAAAAATGATTGTCTTCAGAGGCTCGCACACTAATGTGTCCGTTATATGTAAGTATTCCTTCGGCATGAAGAAGTCGAATACATGCAGCCAGACTTAATCTAGTGTGTGCGTTATCCATAAGAATGCAATCATACTAATACCCCTACCTACTAAAACTCTAATTGTCCACAGAATTTTTAGTTGTAAGAACAGTCAACAATGCCAAAACCATTGATAGAGCGATAAGCCAAAAAACCCACCTTACAGCTCCACGATCTACCAACCAACCTAATATTAGTGGCATGAGAGCTGCCCCAACGTTTATCCCCGTTGTGACAAAACCAAAAACCTTTCCTGTTTCTCCAGCAGGAGCGGCAGCGTGTACTAACATATCTCTGGCTGGTCGAATTACACCCTGAAGTAAACCTGCAATTGTAAGTAACAAAATCAGAATTAGCGAAGAAAATGGTACTGCACCAATGAACCCAATAATAATAGCGGTCAAACCAAAGGCTACAGCAGCAATAAGATCATGCCTGCCTGTATAATCAGCAAGAACCCCACCGAGAAGAATACCTACTGATGTGGCAAATAAAAAAGCTGTTAGCGAAGCACTTGCAGTTACTATTGGGGTATCAAAAAGCGCAACTAGCGCACTAACAGAAAAAGTTTGCATCCCATTGGAAGCAGCGGCAGTTAATACAAAAAAAACAAAAAGCTTTAAAAGAGGTATAGAAAAAAATATACGAATTGAATTCTTCTCCTCTCTTTCCTGGAGCCCTCCAGATTCATTTAAGTTTTCTTTTGTTAGATTAGAGTCAATATCATTATTACGTATACCAAAAAACATGCACACCATGATGACCAGACCCACAGCCGAAACAAAAACAAGTGCAATACGCCAACTCCAAGCTAGAGCAAGATAAATAATTGTTATCGGCGCTATAGCATTCCCTAAATGACCTGCAAAGGTATGTACACCAAAGGCCTTTCCTAATCGCACTGGCTTGATTACGGAAGTAAGCACCGCATAATCTGCAGGATGAAAAACACTATTAGCTATACCAGCAAGAATAACTAAAGCCCCCAAGGTCCATTGAGAATTTGAGAACCCAATAGCTCCAATAGACAAACACAGAACTGAAAGCCCAATGAGCAAAACACAAAAAGCACCAATGCGATCCACAAGGAATCCAATTGGTATCTGAAAAATACCAGTTGATAATGCAAACAGAGTCATTATGAAGCCAAGCTCGGTATAACTCATTGAAAAATCAGCTTGAAGAAAAGGAAAAAGTGGAGGAAGCGTTAGCGTCATAAAATGGCTAACAAAATGTCCTGCCGATACCAGACTCAAAATCTTTGCATCTGATTTGATATCAGTTTTAAAAAACAAAATTAATCTGTGTCCCCAGCTGAAAATAGCAAAGACTTTATTACCAATGGCACAACATTAGTTGGCCTAATGATCTCGCCAATATCCACATAATCAAATGACTTAAGCTCAATTCCATCAATCGAAATAATGTCACAAATGACATCAAGTTCATTTTTCAGAATTTCACCAACAGTTCTCCCAACATCACCATCCATTACCAATATTAAAGGTGTATTACACTTAATAGTCTTAGGAAAACCACTACAAATGCCACAAGCTAGTTGATAAAGGCGCTCATGCAAAGGATCTCCCTGCCATCGAAAAGCTAAAGCAACAGGGTCTGTTCCCTCGGTAATATCAAATGATTTAAGGGACTCAATAATATCTTTTGAAACTTCTTCAGCATTAATTGTTTTGTTTAGACTAGAACTTAACTTAACTACTGGTATATTCCTTAAAGGTAGCAAGTTATCAGAAGAAATAAAAATTGTATTACCACTGACCTGAACTGAAAATTGAGATGCTCCTATTACAGTGGCTCGAATACCATTGCCCGGATCATACACTGAATAAGAAATCTCTTTGTTTTTTAAAGCTGTGACAATCCCATTTGCTAATTCAACACCAATATCACCATGATCAGACTGTTCTCGTTTAAAAATGTATTCAGCTACTCCACCTGAAAAACTTATCGCATCTACAGTTTTTTTCTTCTCCAAAAAAGGCGTGAGGGCGAGCTTTTTTCCTAATCCTTGCCATGACTCAAAATTACAGGCTGAGACGAGAACATCAACCATTGCTTGAATTATTTTTTGCTTATCTGCAGGACTTAAGGTTTTACCAAGCTCAAGTTTTACACCTACACTATCTGCTATCTCCAATGCCGGCTCTTCTACTCGAATCAGCTCGTCCTTGGTCCCAAAAGCTACCAATCTACCCCCAACTGCTACTGCAGATTGCCCAATAACTTGTCCTTCATGAGCAAGCGCTAGTTTCGTAGTACCTCCACCTATATCTACGTTAAGAATTGATTTATGTGACTGCCTAGAATACTTAACTACACCAGAACCGTGAGCAGCCATGACTGCTTCAAGATGATGTCCTGCAGATGCACAAACAAACTTACCTGACTGATCAGCAAACAACTCAGCTATTGCTCTAGCATTTTTCCTTTTAAGTGCTTCGCCAGTGAGAATAACTGCTCCGCTATCGATATCTTCAGCTTTTAAGTTAGCTTTTTTGTACGAGCCAAAAATAAATGATGCTAAACGATTTGCGTCTATCGTTACCCCTGAAACATACGGCGTTAAAATAATAGGCGATCTCCACAACATTTCCCGATTAACAATGACAAACCTGCTTGAAAGAGCTTCTGACAAACGTTGTAAATGCACACGCGAAAACATTAAATGGGAAGTCGAAGAACCTATGTCAACACCAACAGTAGTTAAAATAATATTATCTGCAGACCAAATCGTATCGCTTAATTTCTTTTGCTCTTCTTCAGTTGGGTGCAGATGATCAAAGCCCAAATCATGCAGAATATAACTAGGCTGAAAGACTTCGGGCGATGTTCCACTTAACCCCAACAATTCAGACACTTTCATCAATATAATCGCTCATTTGAGAAGCCACACCAGCATCAGCGAGTTCACTCAGATAAATCTGGTGAATTCGTGAATCCTGATCCTCATACTCTATTTGCGCTCCCCCATCGCGAATGCTTACATCCACTCCTTCAAATAAGTTTCTTTTTGCAGATGTAAATGGATACCTTAAACTTCCCAAGGCAATCGCAAGATAACGAGCAGGATTCTTGCTGGTGTTGTAGTGCTGATGATACATCCCATCTGGTGGTGCAAATACTACCCCGTGAGTCCAATCCACACGTTGAAAATCATTGTCACCCTCGTACCATAGAAGTGAATATCCTTTACCAGTCACATTAAAAACATGGAAATCAGGACCATGCCTATGGGCTTTCTTGTATGTACCTACAGGCATCTCTGATGAATGGGCATGCATAGTCCCATCAGCAAGAATAAATTTCATATTTGAACTACCTGCACCACGCTTATCCCAAGTTTTAAGCTCAAACTCACTGACATTGGGCACAAAATTAGTCTCCCACATATGTCTACCAGGCCTCTTAGGAATAAATTCCCCTTCACCTGAAAAATAGCCTGCTTTTCCAGCACGTTCTGGAAACTCAAACTTATTTTTAAAGATAAAGTCTTCGTTGTGATAAAGATTCATCACTAATGGGAGGTTGTTGGTTGATGAAAGACGTACTTTTGCACGACCACTTCCATTGAAATGTCGATACTCAGCATTCAGCGGCAAAGCGAAAAGACTCTTCGGCCCCCATTCAAAACTGTGGGTTTTACCATCAATGGTTTTTACTGTAGTACTACCGTGACCCTCAAGAACGTACACTACTTCTTCAAAAAGATGCTGCTGTGACTCAGTTTTCCCTCCCGGCGGAATATCCAAGACGAAAATTGACACAAAATCACCACGGCCATCAAGATGAGCGAGACCAGCATTTACTCCTACTCTTTCCCATGGCCTAGTATCGATATCCAACAAATTTATTCCAAGCCCTATAGTAATAGGTATACCTTCTTTATTGACCCATTCTAAATAAGGATCTGAAAGAAATTTTGCTTCTTCTTTTTTTTGTCTCATAGTAACTAGTTATAAAACTGTAATCTCATTAGGCTTTACTGAAAAAACCATCCATCCCGGAGGAAACCCCATTTTTCTTAAGAGCCTCAAGATATATTTCATGAATACGTGGATCCTGGTCCTCATATTCAATTTGTGCTCCTCCATCTCGAACGTTTACATCCATGCCTGCAAAAACAGCTCGTTTCTCAGCCAACATGGGATACCGCAAACCACCGAGAGCTATAGCTAAATACCTAGCTGGTAATGGACTTGTATTAAAATGCTGATGGTACATTCCATCGGGTGGTGCAAATACAACACCATGATCCCAATCAACCCTTACAAACTCTTCATCTTGTTCATACCAGAGTAGCGAATACCCAGTCCCTGTAATACAGGAAACATGAAAATCAGCACCATGACGATGAGCTTTTTTATAAGTGCCTACCGGCATTTCTGATGAGTGCGCGTGCATTGTCCCATCTGCTAGAACAAACATCATGTTTGAACCACCCGCTCCGCGTTTTTCCCATTTGACAAGTTCAAATTCCCTAACATCTGGCACAAAGTTAGTTTCCCACATGTGCCTACCAGGTTTTTTAGGAATAAAATCACCTTCGCCAGAAAAAAAACTTTCCTTGCCCTGACGTTCAGCAAAAACAAATGGATTGTCAAAAACAAAATCATCGTTGTGAAACAAATTGATCACCATAGGAAGATTATTAGTAGATGAAAGTCTTGCTTTTCTTTTTCCACTACCATTGAAGTGCTGATACGTAGCATTTAGCGGTAATGCAAAAAGACTTCCTTTGCTCCATTCAAAACTATGAGTTCTACCATCGTGTGTTTTTACTGTTGTACTACCCTGTCCTTCAAGCACATAAATCACCTCCTCAAAAACATGTTGCTGTGGAACTGATTTACCACCAGGCACAATATCAATAAGAAATATGCACAGAAAATCCCCGCGACCTTTCAAATGAACCAAAGCACCATCCGCACCAAATCGATCCCATGAACGCGTTTCAACTTTGTTCAAATCAACACCAAAATCTTCAACAATAGGTATACCCTCCCCCTCTGCCCAATCAAGATATGGATCAAAAAGA